>Ga0209373_10000111_pt1 | contig 176672 bp, 136 predicted proteins | sample Higcelweek5metaG_FD_187173 | JGI IMG/M metagenome (GOLD analysis project Ga0209373, IMG submission 187173) | Freshwater pond sediment microbial communities from the University of Edinburgh, under environmental carbon perturbations - High... | ecosystem: Environmental > Aquatic > Freshwater >... | reverse complement strand
AAAATATTCATAAAATAATTATACCATAAAAAATTTAAAATGTTAAGCAAAAAATGAAAGTAAAAGAAAAAGACCCCTCAAGATTGAGGGGCAGGGGTGTTGAAGTGTGCCTCAGCACACTTTTTTACTATACTCGTGACTGGTATATTGGCTGCCTCTGTCTGAATGTATAATAAGCTCCTGAGGTAGGCTTCCCCTTGCCAATACTGCATTATCCAATGCTTTCAATACAAGTGAAGTATCCATACGGCGGCTAAAATGCCAACCTATAATCTTATTTGTTGCTAAATCCATAACCGATGCTAAATAGCACCATCCATCAGCCAATACGTGAACATATGTAATATCACTTACCCATTTTTGATTTATGTGTGTTGTGCTAAAATTACGGCTTAATAAATTCTCGCCGCCATTATAAACCGCATCTGACCGCGATGGTCGAAATTTCTTAATCACTACAGACCTTATTCCCAACGACCTCATTATGTTTGCAACCCGTCTTTCGCTAACTTTAAAAGATAAGTTAAGCTTTAATAACTCAATCCTAATTTTAGGCGCTCCATATATACCGTCGTTTTCGTGATATATACGGATGATTTCACGTTTGAGTATAGAATTTTCCTGCTTTAACTTGCCATCAGGACGATTTTTGGTGCAGTAATAAAAGCTGCTTCGGCTTAGTGATAAAACCTTGCACACTTTCCTGGTGTTATATTTTTTTGCCTGTTTGTAAGCGACGTCGCACAGCTCACGGGTGCTTACTTTCTCGCGAATATGGTCATAGCTTTTTTTAAGATGTCATTTTCCTCTTTTAAACTCTTAATCTCAGCTTTGAGCTTTTTAATGTCAAGACTTCGTCTTCAACCTTGATTTCCTTATTGTTATTTACCCATTTGTGCAATGCTGTTTTTGATAGACCATATTCACTTATAATCTCTGCCACTGGCTTGCCAGTTTGATATAGCTTTAATATCATTGATTTAAATTCATCACTATACCTATTTCCTTTGTTTCCCATTTCGGACACAACCCTTCTTATTAATTATAACAGGTTCATCTAATTGTGTCCACTATAATATTATAAGTCCAAACAAAGGTAAGAAAAACGGCGTAACAATGAAAGATATTCAATCGTGGCTTGGGCACAGTGATTTTTCGACTACAGCGAATATCTATTCTCACTTAGACGCAAGCTCAAAAACAATGTCACTAGATACACTGTCCGGTTTGGTAAATTTTTAAATATATTCGCAGTTCCCGCAAAGTTCCCGCAAAGCAAATGCGGCTTTCGCAAGTTGCGAAAGCCGCATAAATGGCGGAGAGAGAGGGATTCGAACCCTCGTGCGGTTGCCCGCAAACTGATTTCGAGTCAGCCCCGTTATGACCACTTCGATACCTCTCCATTTGTTAAAGCCCTTGAACGGACAAAAAACATTTTATCATATTTATTAAGTAATGTCAAGGAAAATATGATAAAATGTTTTATTTTTAACCTATCATCCATTGTAAAAAAGGCGCGACTCCTGATACAATTAAATAGTATGCTCCGGAAACTAAACCTGAAGCTACAATTACGCCTGCGCCGATTGAAAGAATAGAAGTTTTAAACCGTATATCAAGCAAAGATGCAATTAAAGCGCCAGTCCATGCTCCTGTACCGGGTAGGGGGATAGCTACAAAAATTGCAAGCCCAATAATATTATATTTTAAAACATCATCCGATTTATTAAAAGCCTTTTCTTCAAGCCGATGGATAAACGCCCTTAATTTATTTAATTTTTTTAAATAAGTAAAAATCGGTCGTATAAATAATAAAATAAATGGGATTGGCAGCATATTGCCGGCTATTGAAAGAAAAATAGCAAGCGCGGGATGAATACCGACCGCCAAAGCATAGGGAAGAGCGCCTCTTAGTTCAACTATCGGCAACATTGCTATAATAAAAGTCCAAAGCTCTTTATATGTTGATAATTGTGTCATTTTATCCTCCGTTCCTATGTTAAGTTATATATGATTCGGGATTTATAGGAGTACCGTTATTTCTGATTTCAAAATGCAGGTGAGGCCCTGTGGAAAAACCAGTGCTGCCTACAGCGGCAATACGTTCACCCTGCACTACGGTTTGCCCGACTGCTACATAAATCTGGCTTGTGTGAGCGTATAACGTAGAAGTGCCGTCGCCGTGGTTTATCATAACATATTTACCGTAACCACTGCTGCTGCTTGTCACCAGCGAAACTGTTCCGCTCTTTGCGGCTACAATTGCGTTTCCGGTAGAGATTGCTATATCGATTCCGGTATGATTACTGGGAACAGGGTCGGTTCTGTAACCAAATCGGCAGGATATACGTCCGCCTGCGGGAACCGGCCATATAAAACCGCCTTTGCCTTTATATGTAACATTTCCGCCCGATGAAGATTTTGAAGAAACGGCTGCTGCTTTAATTTTTGCGTCCTCTTCCTGCATTTGCTTTAGTGCGGCTGCATATTCCTTTTTATATGTATCCTGATTAGCTGTAATCTCACTCATTGCGGATTCCTGCTTGTCCGCCATGTCGCTTAGTTTGCTTTGCTGGGTTACAACTAAATCTTTCGCCTCCTGCTGTTCGGAGCGTTTGCCTTCTATTTCGTTTTTTGCAGCTGTAAGCTCACTTTTAATAACGGCAATTTCATTTATCATTGATTTATCATGATCAATAATATTACCTACAAGTGTGAGCCTAACCAAAAAATCCGAAAAGTTATCAGCGCCGAAAATAACATCCATATAGCTCATTGCGCCTCGCTTTTGCAAAGCTCTTAAACGTTTGGCGAAGCTGTCTTTTTTAATATTTAACTTTACATTTGCTTCTTCGATTTTATTATTGCTTTCAGTTATGTCGCCGTCAAGTGAAGATATTATATCATCAAGCTCATCTATATCCGTTTGAAGTTCCGCCGCCTGGTCGTCATAGTTCAGCTTTTTCTCCATGGCGGTTTTATAATCCTTATCAGCCTGAGCCATTTTTTGTTCAATTTCCTTCTTTTTTTCGGCGGCTGATTTAGACGCCGCTGTAACGCCGACAGAGGAGAATAAGAAAGATAATATAAAAACAGAAAGCAATATTTTATTTAATGTATTTTTCATATGTGCCTCCATTATGTACGAAGATATTTGCGAACCGACATAACACTGCCGAGTGAACCTATTAAAATTCCGGACGCCAGAAAAACAAAAAGCAAACCGGTTGAAATATCGCTTAAAGGAACAAATCTGAATATACCAAAGAAATTTGTCCACCAGTTTAAAACCGCGCGATATCCGAAATATGTAGGAATAAAGGATAATACCGCTCCCAAAAAGCCCACTATAACACCTTCAATTATAAACGGACTTCGTATAAACCAGTTAGTCGCGCCCACAGATTTCATTATTTCAATTTCTCTTCTTCTTGACATAAGCGCAAGCTTTATTGTGTTTGAAATAATAAATACAGCTATAAAGGCAAAAACAAGCATTCCTATAAGGCTGACGTTTCCGGCAATTGAAGTGAAAGAGGTAATACCGTTTAATATATCGGTTCTGTTTACAACGTCCGATATTCCATCAACTTTTTTCAGCTCCTGCTCAACTCTTCCGGCGTCTCTGATATTTGTAAGCGTAATTTTATAAGAATATTGCAGAGGGTTGTCCTCATCCAAACCTGAAAAAGCGTCACTGTTGTCATACATATCCTTAAGGCTGTCCAAAGCGTCCTCTTTAGTTGCGAATTTTATTGTCTGTATACCGTCAATCTGCCTGATTTTCGGTTCAACGGCTATTGCCTGCTGTTCGTTATAGTCCAGCTTAACAAAAGCGTAAAGCTCAAATTGCGATTCAAGCTGGCTTGATATGTATCGCAGATTTACGCCGAATACTATTGCGAGCCCTAAAAGAAGCAAACAAAACATCAGCGTTGAAATGCTTATAAACACCATTAATTTATTTCTGAATACGTTATGAAAAGCCTGAGAGGTGTAATATCTTACGGAATTAAACATAACAATAACCTCCCTGCTGGTCGCTCATAACAATTCCTTTTTCGATTGCTATAACTCTTTTCTGCATTTCATCCACAATATTTTGCGCATGGGTAACCATAACAACAGTGGTACCCTGTTTATTGATATGGTCAAGAATGGACATAATCTCCCAAGCGGTTGAATTATCCAAATTTCCGGTAGGCTCGTCCGCAATAACAATATGCGGAGTATTCGCAAGCGCTCGGGCAATTCCAACACGCTGCTGCTCGCCGCCCGATAGCTGATCCGGATAGGATTTTGCTTTTGAACTCAGCCCAACCATGCTTAAAACATCGGGAACGCGCCGTCTTATAACGCGCCTGTTTGTTCCTGTAACCTCCATTGCGAAGGAAACATTTTCATATACGGTTTTATTTGAAAGCAGCCTGAAATCCTGAAAAACTATTCCAATACTGCGTCTTAAATTAGGAACCTGTTTTTTAGGCATTTTGCACAGGTCAAACTGCCCTACGCGTATACAGCCGCTGTCCGGCAATTCCTCGTGGGTCATCAGCTTGGTTATAGTTGATTTACCGGCGCCGCTGGGGCCTACAATAAAAACAAATTCACCTTTTTCTATGTGAAATGTAGCATCCTTAAGCGCGGTAATTTTATTATCATAAATTTTAGTTACATTTTGAAACAGTATCATGTGTTTGCCAACCCTTTATTAAAATTTAACTGTGTTTGACGTAAGATATTTTTTAACCATCATTGCAACCTTAAAGGTAACCGCCTGGTCAAATTCTCTTAAATCAAGCCCTGTAATTTTTTCGATTTTATCAAGCCTGTAAACAAGCGTGTTACGGTGAACAAAAAGCTCACGGGCAGTTTCGGACACATTTAGGTTATGCTTGAAGAATTTTTGTATTGTTAATATAGTTTCCTGATCTAAAACATCAATTGATTCTTTCTTGAATACTTCCGTAAGGAAAAGCTCGCATAAGGTTGTGGGCAGCTGATAAATAAGCCTGCCTATGCCTAAATTTTCGTAATTTATGATTTGCTTTTCTATATCAAATACCTTGCCGACATCCAAAGCAACCTGCGCTTCCTTATAGCTCATTGCCAAATCACGGATATTAGAGCACGCGGAACCAATACCTATATATACCTTAACCAGCGCTTCCGTATACAGGGTATCAGCGATTGATTTAGCTGTTTTTTCAAGCTCCTTGGAATCAACATTCGGGCGAACCTCTTTGACAAGCGCGATATAGCGTTCATCAATATTGACTATAAAATTCTTGCCCTTTTCCGGAAATAAATTCTGAAGTATATCATAGATGGAAAAATTAGTGGCGTTAGCTGTTTGAACCAAAAATACAACCCTGCTGACATCAATGGCAAGATGCAATTCCTTTGCCTTAATTAAAATATCACCGGGAAGTATATTATCCATTAGAATATTTTTAACCAGATTGGTTTTATCATATTTTTCGTCGTGGAACATTTTAATATTTGACAAAGTTATAGCAAGCACACTGCAGCAGGTTCTTGCCGTTTCATCCACGCCTTCGCAAAATGTTATAAAATCAAGTTTGTTTCTGTTGCCGACCGGTTTATAAGTAAAACCGTTATATGAATAAAAAGCAGCGGGGTCTGCATATTTTTTTAATATGTGTTCCACCGTATTTGCATCTAATATGCCATATGTGCACGCAGTAACTGTCCCTGTAGTATCAATGACACCGAGACGGCGATTATATAGATCCTTTAGCTGAAGAATAACATTCTGATACATCCTGCTCATCTGTATTTTCTACCTCCTTTTAAAATTAAAAAAAAAACTCATATATATATAATAATATTAAATTCAAAATTTTGCAAGCTATTTTTAATATTTTTTACAAAAATCTTTAAAAAATTAATGAAAAATATGATTATATAGGAAAAATATTAAAAAAATAGCTTTACTAATTAATTAAATTGTGGTAATATTATACCTAAGGACAAAAATAAAGGAGGATAAAGTCTATGACAGCAAACAAAGAAACAAAAACTTTTCTCACATACAAAGGTAAGCCTATGATTAGACGAGGCAATAAAATATATTACGGCAGCTTTGATGAAAAGTATATTATCGAATTTACGATAGACAGCACAAGAAAAGTCGGCAATTTAGAAATTTCAAAAGAAGTTACAATTGCGCTCAAGGATACAGGCAGAATGGATAAAGACGCTGTAAAAACAGCGCACCGCGAGGGTTTATATAAGGCTATTGACATAGCGGAATTTTGGCTCAGGGACGCACTTGGAGAAGTCTGAATAAATTCAGACTTTAAAACAATCGCCTGCCATATGTTTGCAAATAAACAGGCAGATGCGAAAAATAATCTCTTTTGATTCCATCGCATAGGAATTGAGATTATTTATGAAAGGGATGTTTTATAATGCTTAGAGTGGATAATCTTGCGACATTATCCGATTTTTACGAATTCACTATGCTTGACGGGTTTATTTCTACCGGCAGACAGGATACCATTGGGTATTATGATATTTATTTCAGAAGTGTTCCCGATAACGGCGGTTATGTTATAGCCGCCGGGCTTGAAAGTATTATCGAATACATGAAAACCTTAACATTTGAAAAAGAGGATATAGATTATTTTAAAAAGCTTGGAGTATTCAGCAGTGAATTTATTGATTATATAACCAATTTTAAATTTGAATGCGATGTGTGGGCGGTGCCGGAGGGTACTCCTGTATTTCCGGGAGAACCGCTTGTAATAATACGCGGGCCGGTTGCGCAGGCTCAGCTTATGGAAACAATGATTCTGCTTTGCATTAACCATCAAAGCCTGATTGCGACAAAAGCGCACAGAATAGTCCGCGCGGCGGACGGCAGAAGCGTTATGGAGTTCGGCTCCAGAAGAGCGCAGGGCTACAGCGCGGCTGTATTGGGAGCGAGAGCGGCATATATTGCCGGCTGCTCCTCAACCTCATGCACAATTGCGGACAGGGAATATTCTATACCTATAGCAGGCACAATGGCGCACAGCTGGGTAAGCTTATTTCCAACAGAGTACGAGGCTTTTAGCGCGTACGCAAAACGTTATCCCAATAATTGCGTCCTGCTTGTTGATACTTACAATGTTTTAAAAAGCGGAATTCCAAACGCTATAAAGGTGTTTGACGAGGTACTAAAACCACAGGGAATACGTCCGCTTGGAATCAGAATAGACAGCGGCGATATTACTTACTTAACAAAAAAATCACGCGCGATGCTGGACAAGGCGGGTTATGAGGATTGTAAGATAGTAGCCTCGAATTCACTGGATGAATATATTATTCAGGACACTATAATGCAGGGTGCGAAAATTGATATGTTCGGCGTTGGCGAAAGGCTTATAACCTCTAAATCAGACCCTGTTCTGGGCGGAGTTTACAAGCTTGTCGGAGTAGAGGAAAACGGCGGGATTATACCTAAAATCAAACTGAGTGAAAATGTTTCTAAAATTACAACACCATGCTTCAAACAGGTTTACAGGCTGTATTCCAATGAAAATGACATGGCGATTGCGGATGTTGTAACATTACATGATGAAATTATTGACGACACTAAAACATACGAAATTTTTGACCCAGAATATACATGGAAAAGAAAAAAGATAACGGACTTTTATGTAAGGCCTCTGCTTGTCAGGATTTTTGACAAAGGGCAATGCGTTTATGATATGCCCGATGTTAAACAGATTAAAAAATATTGCGAGGGGCAGACAATCACTATTTGGGAAGAAGTAAAGAGGTTTGAAAACCCGCATAAATATTATGTTGATTTATCTCAGAAGCTATGGGATATTAAACAGGAATTACTTGCAAAATACGCAAATGACTAGAGGAGAATTGACATGACTAAAAAGAAAGCATCAAAAAAAGGTAACAATACAAATGTACCTAATAAAGCTAAAAAGAACAACACAATCACTATTATAATAATAGTGATAGCGGTTATTGCAGCATTAATTGCGGGTATCGCGATTTACAAAAACAGCGCCGCTCCCAAAAGCAGCGCGGCTTCAACACCTACCTCATCGCCAAAAGCAACCGCGGCAAATACGGCGGCTCCTTCCGCGAGCGCAGCGGCTCAGGATGTTAAGTCGCAAAACAAGGTGCAGATAGAAATGGATGACGGCGGAAAAATCATGATTGAGCTGTATCCGCAGTACGCGCCGATAACAGTTGAAAATTTCAAAAATTTAGTATCTCAGGGATTTTATGACGGGCTTACTTTTCACCGTATTAAACCGGGCTTTATGATTCAGGGCGGCGACCCCGAGGGAACGGGCGTGGGCGGTTCGGACAAAAATATTAAGGGCGAATTTTCGGCTAACGGATTTAAGCAGAACACGCTAAAGCATACCAGGGGAGTAATTTCCATGGCACGCTCACAGGATTTCAATTCCGCAAGCAGTCAGTTTTTTATCATGCATCAGGATTATCCTTCGCTTGACGGGCAGTACGCTGCTTTCGGCAAGGTTACAGAGGGCATGGATGTTGTGGATAAAATAGCGTCCGTTAAAACAGGCGCAAATGATAAACCCGTTACACCCGTTAAAATCAAAACTATAAAAATTATGGAGTAAGATTATGTGTAATAAGAATATGAAAAAAGCAATATGTTTATTGTTAATTTTATTATCGTGTTTTTCGGTATACGCGTTTGACGATATGCAAGGCTACGAATGGGCAAACGACGCTGTAAACGTGCTTGTGCAAAACAACGTTTTAAACGGAGTTGATGAAAGCAATTTTGCTCCGCAGGATAGTGTAACCTATGAACAGCTTGCAAAAATGGTTGCGGCCGCATTTAATTTAAGTCCGCAGTCCGATAGCCTTCCGACTGATGTTGAGGCGGACAGATGGTCTGCGCCTTATATTCTCAGCGCTATGAAATATTTCACAAAGAATCAGGACGGTAAATTTACTCCTGAAAGCTTTGTTAAACGGCATGAGGTTACTTCTGTAATTACGCAGGCTGCATTTGAAGCAAAAGGCTTGCAAAATGATGTTCAAGGAATCAGCGGATTTATTGATGTTGATGTTTTAAGCTCGTCAATTAATCAGAATTGGATTAACGCGGCTAAACAAAACGGAATTGTAAACGGCTATGAGGATAATACCTTTAAACCATTTGATAATGTTTCGCGCGCGGAAACAGCAGTTATGCTGAACAGAGCAATAAATCTGGACAGCAAAGCAGAAATTAAAGAAGAAGCAGAAATTAAAGAAGGAGAAAATAAAATGAACGAAATAATAAAAGTGTCAATAGAAATGGAAGACGGCGGAAAAATGTTACTTGAGCTTTATCCGGAGTATGCTCCTGAAACAGTTGAAAATTTTAAAAGTCTGGTATCGCAGGGATTTTATGACGGGATTACTTTTCACCGTGTTATTTCCGGCTTTATGATACAGGGCGGCGACCCGCAGGGAACAGGTATGGGCGGTTCGGGCAAAAATATTAAGGGCGAATTTGCATCTAACGGATTTGAGCAAAATACCTTAAAGCATACAAGGGGTGTAATTTCAATGGCTCGCGCTATGAATCCCGATTCCGCAAGCAGCCAGTTTTTTATAATGCACCAGGACGCTCCGCATCTTGACGGGCAGTATGCCGCGTTTGGAAAAGTTACGGAAGGCATTGAAGAGGTAGATAAAATAGCGTCGGTTAAAACTGATGGCAATGATAAACCTATAACGCCTGTGAAAATTAAAACAATGCAAATAATTGAATAATGGTTTTACAAATAAAATAATGACTACCCGTAGGGGCAGCCCCCTGTGGCTGCCCTGTTTGAATTTATAAGCTCGGAAACACTAAGGAGGATTAATATGAAACTATGGGGTGGTAGATTTCAAAAGGCTACCGATAAAAAAGTTGATGATTTTAATTCGTCGATACGGTTTGACAGCCGAATGTATAAACAGGACATAGATGGCAGCATTGCGCACGCTAAAATGCTGGGTAAGCAAAATATAATACCTGCCGCCGATTCTGAGCTTATTGTAAAAGCTCTCGGCGAAATTTTAGATGATATAGAAAACGGCAATGTTGAATTTGAAATAGACGCGGAAGATATTCATATGAATATTGAAAAATTGTTAACTCAGCGTATCGGTGACGCGGGAAAACGCCTGCACACCGCTCGCAGCCGAAATGATCAGGTTGCGCTTGATATTCGTATGTATCTTATCGACGAAATTGCTAATATTAAAGATATGCTGAAACAGCTGTTAACCGCGCTTATCACGTTGGCTGAAAATAATTTGGATACTGTTATGCCGGGATACACGCATATGCAAAAAGCGCAGCCTATAACTCTGGCTCACCACCTGATGGCATATTTTGAAATGCTGAAAAGAGATTTAGGCAGGCTTGACGATTGTAAAAAAAGAATGAGCAGTATGCCGCTGGGGTCAGGCGCGCTTGCGGGCACAACCTATCCGCTGGACAGGGAGTTTGTGGCAAAAGAGCTTGGGTTCGATTCGATTACGCAAAACAGCCTTGACGGAGTTTCGGACAGAGATTTCGCAATTGAGCTTGCATCAGGCTTATCCATTATTATGATGCACCTCAGCCGTTTTTGCGAAGAATTGATTTTGTGGAATACAAATGAATTTTCTTTTATTGAAATGGATGACGCTTTTTCAACAGGCAGCTCTATAATGCCGCAAAAGAAAAACCCCGATGTTGCCGAGCTTATCCGCGGCAAAGCAGGGCGGGTGTACGGAAATTTAATGGCGTTGCTTACTGTAATGAAAGGGCTGCCGCTTGCTTATAATAAGGATATGCAGGAGGACAAGGAAAGCATTTTTGATTCTGTTGATACTATAAAATTATGCCTGCCTGTGTTTACGGGCATGATTTCAACAATGAAAATTAATTCGCGGAAAATGCGGATAGGCGCCGGCTTGGGCTTTACTAACGCAACTGACGCGGCTGATTATCTTGTTAAAAAGGGAATGCCGTTTCGAAACGCGCATGAGGTTATAGGGAAATTAGTATTTTACTGTATTCAGAACGATAAAGCTTTAGAGGATTTATCCTTGCAGGAATATAAAGGCTTTTCGGAGGTTTTCGAGGACGATGTTTATGAAGCGATAAGCCTGAATACCTGCGTATCATGCAGAAATATTCCCGGAGGCCCCGCAAAAGAAGCGGTTTTGGCTTGTATAGAGCTGAATAAAAAGTTTTTAGGTTAGGTTAAATTAATAGGAATAGGAGGGCTATTATGAAATTTAATGAAGGAGCATGGAACGAAGAAGTAAACATAAGGGATTTTATAATCCGCAACTATTCGCCGTATGACGGTGATGAAAGCTTTTTGGCAAAGCCTACAGAGCGTACCAAAAAGCTGTGGAGTAAACTTTCCGATGAACTTAAAATAGAGCGTGACCGCGGCGGCGTTTATGATATAGACACTAAAAATATATCTACCATAACCTCGCATGACGCAGGGTATATAGATAAAGATTTGGAACAGATTGTAGGGTTGCAGACTGACGAGCCGCTTAAACGCGCGATAATGCCGTTTGGCGGAATCAGGCTTGTTTATACCTCGCTTAAAGCTTACGGCAGGGAAATGGACGAAAATGTAGCGAATGTTTTTAAATACAGAAAAACACATAACGACGGCGTTTTTGACGCATATACCGATGAAATGAAAAAAGCAAGGCATACGGGTATAATAACAGGGCTTCCGGACGCGTACGGACGGGGAAGAATTATAGGGGATTACAGGCGTGTGCCGCTCTATGGCGTGGATTTTTTAATAAATCAAAAAGAAGAAGCTAAAAGAAACTTGGTTTTTGATATAATGGACAGCCCGAAAATCCGTAAGCGTGAGGAATTATCAGAGCAGATCAGAGCATTAAAATCGCTTAAAGAAATGGCGCTGAAATACGGCATTGATATATCCGGGCCTGCGAAAGACACAAAAGAGGCTGTTCAATGGCTTTATTTCGGTTATCTTGCGGCAATTAAGGAACAAAACGGCGCGGCTATGTCAATCGGCAGAATTTCAACCTTTTTGGATTGCTATGCTCAAAAAGACCTTGAGGAAGGCGTTTACACAGAGGAACAGATACAGGAATTTATTGACCATTTTGTTATGAAGCTGCGTATAGTTCGTTTTCTTAGAACGCCGTCATATGACGAGTTGTTTTCGGGCGACCCTACATGGATAACCGAAGCAATCGGCGGATTGGCGCTTGACGGACGGCATATGGTTACAAAAATGTCTTACAGATTTTTGCATACGCTTGTTAATTTAGGGCCCGCGCCTGAACCTAATCTAACAATTCTCTGGAGTGTAAATCTGCCTGAAAGCTTTAAAAAGTACTGCGTAAAGCAGTCAATTGAAACCTCATCGATTCAATATGAAAATGACGATTTGATGCGCAGAAAATTCGGTGATGATTACGGAATCGCGTGCTGCGTATCCGCAATGAGAATAGGCAAGCAGATGCAGTTTTTCGGCGCCCGCGCTAACCTCGCCAAAGCCTTGCTTTACGCGATAAACGGAGGCAAGGATGAAAAAAGCGGAGATCAGATAGGGCCGGAGCTGGCGCCTATAACCGCAGAGTATCTTGATTATGACGAAGTGATGAAGAGGTATAATGAAATCTGCGAATGGTTATCGAAATTATATATAAATACGCTTAATATAATACATTATATGCATGATAAATATGACCACGAGTATTTGGAAATGTCACTGCATGACGAGCATATTGTAAGAACATCGGCATGCGGTATGGCTGGGCTTTCGGTAGTTGCGGACAGTTTGTCGGCAATTAAATACGCTAAGGTTAAACCAATCCGGAACGAGCAGGGAATAGCTGTGGATTTTGAAATAGAAGGCGATTATCCTAAATTCGGGAATAACGACCCTGCGGTTGACAAGATAGCGTGCGATTTGGTAAAATCCTTTATGCGCAAGCTGTCAAGGCATGTAACCTATCGCGCGTCTAAACCTACTATGTCAATTTTAACCATTACATCCAATGTGGTTTACGGTAAAAAAACAGGCGCAACGCCGGACGGAAGAAAAGCGGGCGAGCCTTTCGCGCCCGGAGCTAATCCAATGCATGGCAGAGATACCCATGGCTGCATAGCCTCCATGAAATCCGTAGCTAATCTTCCATACGATTATTCGGAGGATGGAATTTCATATACGTTTTCAATTATTCCATCGGCTTTAGGAAGAAACGATGATGAAAAGGTTGAAAATTTAATGAGCCTGCTCGACGGTTATTTTATGGATGACGGACATCATATAAATGTAAATGTATTTAACAGAGAGGTTCTGCTCGACGCTATGGAGCATCCTGAAAATTATCCGCAGCTTACAATCAGGGTGTCCGGTTATGCTGTAAACTTTATAAAATTAACCCGCGAACAGCAGCTTGACGTAATAAACCGTACGTTCCACGAAAGATTTTAGACATTAACAGGGGGTGGCAAAATGGAAAACATTATAAAAGGCAGAATTCATTCTATTGAAACATTTGGAGCTGTTGACGGCCCGGGAGTACGATATGTGTTGTTTTTGCAAGGCTGCCCTTTACAATGTCTGTTTTGCCATAACCCTGATACATGGAGCTGCGGAGGAGGTACGGTTAAAACTTCAATTGAAATCGCGGAAAATATAGCTTCATATAAAAATTATATAAAAAAAGGCGGAGTTACCATTTCGGGCGGCGAGCCGCTTATTCAGCCGGATTTTGTGATTGATATTATAAAAAGGTGCAAGGCGATGGGGCTTCACACAGCGATTGACACGGCGGGTTCTGTGCCGCTTGAAGCCGCAAAGGAAGTAATAGACAATGCCGATATGCTTCTTCTGGATATAAAAGCCTTAGACCCTGCGCTTTGTGAAAAAATGACGGGAAGAAACAATGAAAACGCTCTTAAAATATTGGATTATTGCGAATCCATAGGCAGGGATGTTTGGATAAGGCACGTAATGGTGCCGAGATATACTCTTGATAAAAACAGGCTTATAGAGCTTGCGGAATACTTAAAAAGGTTCAAATGTATAAAAAAGGTTGAGCTTCTGCCGTTTCATAAAATGGGTGAGTTTAAATGGAAGGAGCTTAATATGCCTTACAAGCTATTTAATACTCCGGAGCCAACCTTAGAGGAAATAGGTGAGGCGGACGGCATTTTTCGTTCAAGGGGGCTGCCGCTGTAATAAATATTCTTAATAATGTAATAATTTTGTATAAGCTATTGACAAAATCATAATATTGTATTATAATAAAAGACAATAGGGAGCTGATTAAACGGCTGCCTTCGTCAGTTACAATAACATAAGCTACGATAACCGCCTACTGCGATAGGCGGTTATCTCTTTATTTCACAAATAATGCCGTATGTAAAGATTAACAATACACTTAAAGCAATAATCCATTCCACAAGAGCAACACTCCTTTATCTTTAGATTTATCCTGATAAAGATGTGTCTCACCTCCTTCTTACTTACCAGAACACAGCTTGAAGAAGGCACCGCCTAATCCGTTCTATAAAAAAACGATACTCCCTATTGTCCAATATTAGTATATCAAAAATTGGATTGGTTGTCAATACTATACTTATATAATATTGGGCATTATTACATATTGTGTAATTAGTATACGACTCTATCGCATTTTTCTGAATTCCTTTGGCGTAAAGCCCGTTTTTCGTTTGAAAAAACCCGAGAAATAATGTTCATCAGAAAATCCTAATTGATATGATATTTCTTTAACGAACATATTGGTATTTTTTAAAAGCAGCTTTGCTGTTTCCATTTTTTTGTTTAGCGCATAATCATATGGAGTAACTCCATATGCCGTCTTGAAAATTCTTGCGGTTTGTGATTTTGAACGGTAAATCAGCTTTGACAATTCATCTATTGAGATGTTTTTTTCCTTATATCTATCTAAATATTCTTTTAAAATCAATGCTTCCATTGAAAAAACATCATCTTTTTTTAAATAAACGGAAATTTTTTGAATTATTTTATGAAATATAATAGCGTTTAAACCAAAAATTTCATTTTCACTTAACGATTTTGATTGAGCGGTATCTAAAAATTCTTTAAACATGGGATATAAATTTAATCCCTTGATATGATAGTTATTATCTAATCCGTAAATTTCATAAAGCTGCGCCGCGAGGGCGCCGCGTACGTTAAACCAAATTTTTGTCCACGGGTTTTCATTATCGGAATAATAGTTATGTTCATGCCCGAAAGGAAGTATATATATATCTCCGGACGATGGATAAAAGCTCTTGCCGTCAATTTCCACAGTGCCGGTTCCGCTGATTATATATTCAATACATAAAATATTTGAATTTCTTCGATATATGTGATATGTTCCGTCACAATACGAAACCCCTGTCATATCAATTAAAAAGGGTAAATTTTTATTTTCGTTAACAAAACTTATTATATCCTCTCTCATGCGTGTATTCCTCACTTATTTTACTGTTTTATATATTTTCTTTATTTAATTATAGCAGTATAATAGTAAAAAGTAAATAGAAAAGAGGGATTTTTATGAATATGCCAAGAAGCGAATATCCAAATCCGCAGTTTGAACGTAAAAACTGGATAAATCTAAACGGAAAATGGGAATTTGAAATTGATAACGGTAAAAGCGGCAGAGAAAGAAAGCTATATGAGTCAGAGAAATTAAACGGTGAAATTATCGTTCCGTTTTGCCCCGAAAGCAAGCTGTCGGGAGTAGAAAACAAGGATTTTATGGCGGCGGTATGGTACAGAAGAATATTCAGCGTACCTGATGAATGGAAAAACGGCAGAGTAAATTTACATTTCGGCGCGGTTGATTATGAAGCTTTTATTTATATAAACGGAAGCCTTGCAGGCACGCATAAAGGAGGATATACGTCTTTTTTCGTTGATATTACAAAATATATAAAAGACGGGGAAAACATTGTTACTGTTTGCGCGGAGGATAATAACCGCGGAAATATGCAGCCCTGCGGAAAACAATCGAGAGAATATTATTCACATGGCTGTGATTATACCAGAACTACCGGTATATGGCAGACCGTATGGCTTGAACATACACCTGATGAATACATTAAAAACGTCAGATATTATACTGATATAAACAACAAAGCTGTGCAAATTCAGGCAGAGGTAGCGGGGCGCGGCATATTCAGCGCAAAAGCGTTTTACGAAGGCAAACAAGTGGGCGAGGCAAAAACGGAAAGCGGCGGAAATACGGTTTTTGTAACTATTGCGTTAAGCGAAGTTCATCTGTGGGAAGTTGGCTGCGGAAGATTATACGACATTGAGCTTACATACGGTGAGGATTCTGTTAAAAGCTATTTTGGAATGAGAAACGTTAATTTGGACGGAATGAAATTTAAAATTAACGGAAAATCAGTTTTCCAAAGGCTTGTTCTGGATCAGGGATTCTATCCCGACGGAATTTATACAGCGCCCGATGAGGCTGATTTAATTCGCGATATTCAGCTGTCGCTTGACGTAGGCTTTAACGGCGCAAGACTGCACCAAAAGGTTTTTGAACCGAGATTTTTATATCACTGTGATAAAATGGGATATATAGTTTGGGGAGAACAGGGCAACTGGGGGCTTGATTATTCGAACCCGGCGGCTCTTGAAGCGTTTTTGCCTGAATGGCTTGAAGCCTTGCAGCGTGATTTTAACCATCCCGCAATTATCGGCTGGTGTCCTTTTAACGAAACATGGGATTTTGAAGGCAGAAAACAGAGAGACGAGCTTTTGAGCATTGTTTATAAAACTACAAAAGCCTTCGACATAACACGCCCTTGTATTGACACAAGCGGTAACTACCATGTAATAACCGATATTTTCGATGTGCATGATTATGAGCAAAACCCGGAAATATTAAAAGAGCATTATAATAAACTGGCTTCTGATAACGAAATATATGATATATACAGCAGCAGGCAAAAATATAATAAACAACCGACCTTTGTAAGTGAATACGGCGGAATTTGCTGGAATGTGGAAGGCCGCGAAGGCTGGGGATACGGTCAGGGGCCTAAAACTGAGGAAGAATTTATCGCGCGTTATAAAGGTTTAACCGAGGCGCTTTTAAACAATGAAAATATGTTCGGCTTTTGCTATACGCAGCTTTACGATGTTGAACAGGAGTTGAACGGGCTTTATACCTATTCCAGAAAGCCTAAATTTGATTGTAAAATATTTCATGATATAAATACCAGAAAAGCTAAAATTGAAGATTAAAAAATGCAGGCTTATTCCGAAATCGGGGTAAGCCTACATTTTATTGATTTATCAAATAACCAAATGTAAAAATTTTGTCCGATTGTAAAAAATTTTGCATTTAAATTTAATTGAATTTGATGTAAAATAGAGATAGGATAAATAGAAGTATAAAAAAGGTTTGAAAGCCGTAAGGAGGAGGATATGATGTATAAAGCAATTGTTGTTGATGATGAACAGTTAATTCGGGACGGAATAACACGTTATATAAGTTCAAAAAAATTGGGAATAGAAGTTATATCCAGCTTTTCGGATGGCAGATACGCTTTGGAATATCTACGGGATAATGATGTTGATATAGTCATAACGGATATAAAAATGACATATGTTTCCGGGCTTGAGCTTGCAAAATTTCTTTTTGAAAACAAGCCGTATATCAAAACAGTTATTATCAGCGGATATAAGGAATTTGAATATGCGCAGCAGGCTATAATTTATAACGTTAAAAATTACATATTAAAGCCGACAAATTTTAAACAATTTGAAAAAGTATTGCTTGAAATTTTGCAGGAGCTGGAGAATGAAAAAAGTTTAAATGAGAGCAGACAGAAATATAACGAGCTGCTGCCCATGCTTAAAGAGGAATTTATAAGCGATTTGCTGATAGGCGGTTTAACAGACAAGGCGGAGATAGGAAGAAAAATAAATCTGCTCGGGTTAAATCCAATGCTGTTTGAAATGCCCTGTATGCTGGTCAACGTTTCTGTGGATATGAAAAATAATGAATCAGATTGGTATTACGGCAAGGAAGGCTTGCAAAACTTTTTGGGAAACATTTTTTTAGATAAGAAAAATTTTGCCGATTTATATAAAGTAAGTACTCAAGAGAATCTGGTTAAAATTTGTTTGATAGCAAAATTTCCTATGGAAAAGGCGCAGTTTTTATCACAGGCAAAGCAGTATTTTTTGATGCTGAAAAATCAGATAGAACAAATTATTCAGTTTAGCTTCTCATTTGAGATAAAATATGCTTTTGACAGTTTCAGACTAATGCTTTCAGACAAAATTTTTGACAATGAGCAAGAGGTTTTTGATGAAAAAATTAAAAGCCTGCTTTCGCATTTAATGTCCGACCAGCACGAAGAGGCTATGGCGCTGATGAATTCATATCTTATGTCGCTAAGTTCAAAACCGCTTCAGACGGTTAAAGACGAAATGGGTAAAATAATAAATGCGCTGTTTGACAGTTTAGGTGAAAAAACAAACCTTAAATTTAAAGAGGCGTCGGTGGCAGAACTGGCTGCGGCTCGTGATATTCAAGCTGTATACAGCTTTTGCGGAAACTTGATAACCGAGCTTTCCGGCAGCCTTTCCGGCGACGGTGCGGACGCGCAAGGTCATATTTTATCTATGGCAACAAAATATATAGAAGAAAATTATTACAAGGACATTTCTCTTACCGACGTAGCGTCGATGGTTTTTTTAAATTCCTCATATTTTAGCAGATTTTTCAAAAAATATATGGGTGAAAATTTCAGCGACTATCTTATACGAGTAAGAATGAAACACGCGGTTGAGCTTTTGAAGCAAAATTATAAAGTCGATGATATTTCACGGCTTACGGGTTATAACAGCAGCAGATATTTTTCACGTACCTTCAAGGCATATTATGGAATGAGTCCCAAAGAGTATGCAAGAAGAACGCTTGAATAATAGGGGGGTGAATAAATGCGGTATAAAGATATTTTGTTTTATTTGAAAAGCTATAAATTTAACAGTATTTTATTAAAGGATTATATCCTGGTGCTGGTGCTTATGATGCTTCCGTTTTTATTTACAGGCGGCTTTTATTATAATAACACCAAGCATATGCTCGATAATGAAATTATATCCGAAAACGAAACGCAAACTGAGCATATACGGGATATTTCGGATACTATGATAAAACAAGCGGCTCTTATTGCCGCAAAGGTAATCGGCACAAATGATGTGCAGATGTTTATGGTGAACGATTGGTTCGGTGATTTTTCAAATGGTAAGGATACTGAATTTATCAATTATATAAAAACGCTTCCCATTATGTATGAACAGGTAGACTCAATTTATATTTACTCAAGCTATAACGATACAGTATTTTCAGGCTATGGAAAGTCAAGGCTAAAAGACCATCAGGACAAAAGCTGGCTGGAAATATATAATCAAATAAACAGCAATGATATGTTCATTGTACCGCGTGCTAAAAATAATATTTTTCCGCAGCTCATTTCGGTGATTCGGCCTGTGTATGTGGATAACGTTAAAAAAGGCGCTGTTGTGATTAACCTGGATGTAAAAAAAATGATGGCTATGCTTTACTCTGAAAATGAGCAAAAAAGAAAATATTTATTTATTTTAAACAGGGATGGCACAGTGATTGCAAGCTCCGATAAATCATATTTCGGTAAATCGGCGGCGGAGGTTGATTATTTAAATAAGCTCGAGATAGGCATGAACCGTGTTTCCCGGAAACAGGACATCGCAGGCGAGCAATATATTACTGCAATGCTTCCCTCGACAGATTTCAATATTACTTATGTAAATGCCACTTCTATGGAGATTTATGCGGATAAACTGCATAATATAATGTATTTTATAATAATACTGCTTATTGCGCTTATTTTAATGAGTATGTTTATTGCGCTTGTAATTGCTATTAAAAGCTTCGAGCCTGTACAGGAAATTATAAGCGTTTTGGATGAGCCCGAAAAGTTTGTTGAAGATGATAATAAGCATACCGGCAATTTAAACGAACTAAAATATATTATAAGAAATATTTTGAAAACACTGCACAGCAATGCCGAAATGAAGCAGGAGCTTGAAAATAGGCTGAAGCTGCTGGATAAATCACATTTTACTATGCTGCAGGCGCAAATAAATCCCCATTTTTTATATAACACGCTTGAAACTATAAATTATATGGCGCTGAACCTGACGGAAAATGATGAAAACGAGGTATCCTCCGCCGTTTCGGAATTAGCCGAGCTGTTCCGCATGAGCATGCAATCCACAAATTATATGGTGACAATCAGTGAGGAACTGCTTCAGATTGAATTATATATTAATATTCTTAAGCTTCGATACGGAAATATGTTTTCGGTTCAGTGGGATATTTCGCCTCAGATACGCAAATACGCCATTGTTAAGCTTTCTTTGCAGCCTCTGGTTGAAAACGCGGTATATCACGGCATAAAACCTAAAGGCGAAGATGGAGTCGTATACATACGGGGTAAAATGGAGGAGGATAAAATTTGCTTTGAAATTGCGGATAACGGTGTGGGCATGAGCGAAGAGGCGTGCGAAGAGCTGCGGCGCAAAATGGAGGATAAATATATAAGCAATGACCATCATATAGGAATACTAAATGTAAATCAAAGATTAAAAATTATTTTTGGAGATGAATGCAGTATTGAGTTAGCCTCGCAAAAGGGCAGGGGAACAACGTTTTATATTAGAATACCGGTTGTAGAGCTTTAGAATCATCAGGGACATGACAGAATTGTTATGTTCCTGTTTTTTTTGTAAAGAAAATGCCTGTCTGGAAATAATAATCAGCCGTTTATTAACAAGTCAAAATATTTGCCGTTTGTAAAAAATTTAGCGTATAAATGAATTTCGATATATTATATAATTAAGTCAAGAAAGAAATGGAGAGGGTGTTCTCATAAATGAAATTAAACGCAGCAACGACAAAAAATGCGTCCCTGAATATAAAACACCATAGCAAAGGCCGAATACGATACTTTTTAGATAATCTGGAGCTTTCTATGCTGGTTATTCCGGGTATTTTATGCTTCTTAATCTTCAACTATGTGCCCATGTTCGGGGTAATCATAGCCTTTAAAGATTATAAAAATAATCTGGGAATCCTGAAAAGTGATTGGGTTGGACTTAAAAACTTTGAATTCTTTTTCACTTCGCAGGACGCATGGAGGATTACTCGCAACACATTGGGATATGGTATTATGTTTATCCTGCTCGGAATTATCTGTTCTGTTACAGTGGCGCTGCTTTTGTATGAAATCAAAAACAAAGCGGCTATAAAAGCATATCAGACGTCTATGATATTACCAAACTTTTTGTCATGGGTTATCGTTGGATATATTACATATATTTTGCTTGAACCGAATTTGGGACTCATCAATCAGGGTATTAAGTTTTTCGGTAAAGAGGGTATCAACTGGTATTCGGAAACAAAATACTGGCCTTATATTTTATCCGTAACGAATATCTGGAAAACGGTCGGTATGGGATGTATTATGTACTATGCGGCGCTGCTTGGAACTGACGCGCAGCTTTATGAGGCGGCGACGGTGGACGGGGCAAACAAGCTTCAGCAGGCAATTCACATTTCAATTCCCGCGTTGATTCCGCTGATGACAATAATGACTATTCTAAATGTCGGCAACATAATAAGAGGAGACTTCGGATTATTTTATCAAATATCAAGAGACATTGGGATTTTATATCCCGCTACCGATATAATTGATACTTATGTTTACCGGGGACTCAGGTTGGGAGACAATATTGGAATAACAGCCGCGGTAGGCTTGTTCCAATCGGCTGTCGGTATGGTTTTGGTAATTATGACAAACCTTATCGTACGGAAAATCTCTCCGGAAAATTCATTATTTTAGGGGGGAGGTTATAAGAATGAATAAGAAAAAATTAACAATCGGAACAATATTAATTAACAGTTATTTTACTATTTTTAGCTTGTGTTTTTTACTGCCGTTTTTGTTTGTAATAGCAATTTCATTCTCAAATGAAAATTATGTTATGCAGCATGGTTATCAATTGTTTCCTAAACAGCTGGATTTAGCGGCTTATGCCTATGTATTCAAAAATCCGCAGCAGATTTTAGCGTCCTACAAGGTAACAATTTTATTTTCGGTGGGAGGCACTCTGCTAAGTATGCTTGTAATGACGCTTATGGCATACCCGTTATCCAGGCCAGATTACAGGTATCGTAAGCAGATTACGTTTTTTATGTTTTTCACTATGTTGTTTTCCGGCGGACTAATTCCAAGCTATATCTGGATTAACAGGTATTTGCATTTGGGAAACACAATATGGGTATATATACTGCCGTACGCGGTAAACGCGTTTCATATAATTATAATTCGCACATTCTTTCAGGGACTGCCTCTTTCTCTTGTTGAATCAGCTAAGATAGACGGAGCAAGAGAGCTAAGGGTGTTCTTCCAAATTATTCTGCCTTTATCCAAGCCGGTGCTCGCGACAATAGCAATGCTGACATTGCTGGCAAGGTGGAATGACTGGAATACAGCATTAATTTACATTAAAAGCAAAGACCTATATTCACTTCAATATTTGCTGCAAAGAACGTTGATGGAAGCGCAATTTATAAAGGATATGGCGCAGTCCTCACCGGTGGCGGGAGTAACTTTTGATGGCGTAAACACACCTCTTGAGACCATTAAATTTGCGATGTGTATCGTAGCTGCAGGGCCGATGATTGTAATCTTCCCATTTTTTCAAAAATATTTCGCACGCGGTTTAACAGTGGGTGCAGTTAAAGGTTAACAATTAAAATAAAATAAAAGGAGCGAGGAAAAATGAAAAAGGTAATGTCGATGTTTCTCATGATTTCTTTAATGGCGTCAATGTTTTTGTTTGGAGGTCAAAGCACTGCGGAGGCCGCAACTTTGTCACTGCCGGCAGGTTATCAGTTTATTGACGTAAGTTACAGCCCGCAATTGTCCGTTTATGTGGCAATGGCAAAGGATTCAAACCTTGATTATACAAAACTGTATACTTCAACCAATCTCTATGACTGGGCAGAAACTCTAAGTCCGGCAGGAAGCGGAAAAAACTCCGCTAAAACAGATGTTACTCAGCTGCTTGGCTGGTGGAGCGAACAAGGCAGATTTGTTGCCGCAATCGGCACTATGCTCTATTCCTCAACAGACGGGTATAGCTGGACGCTGCATGACAACCCGGGAATGGCTAACATTATTATTGAAATTAATAACGGCAAGCTTGTAGTAGCCGGCGGCTCAATTGTAAGGCTGTTCCAAACATTATCAACCCCGATTGTAAGCACTGATTATGAAGAATTTTCAGTATCCTCAGGTCAATATATCAAAGCGGTTGGTTACAGTAATCCGGATTTGGTTTCGGGAGAGACTACAGCCGTAATGATTGACCAATATATAACATGGTCAAAAACAGGCACAAATAACATTACAACTTTGTATCCTAATATAGAAAATCATCCGGTTGGAATTTCTTATTCCTCAAAAATGAACAAATGGGCAGTAGTAAATAATACGGCAAAGCTCCGCTTTTTAACAGCGCCTGCAAGCTATTCGGTTATAAATCCCATAAAACTTTCTGACGGAACAGATAATACGGATAACCTTTCAAGCGTTTTTATGAACGAAAATGATATTATTGCGGGCACAAGCACCGGAAAAATCTTTACAACCGAGCATACTGGCTCAATACCGGTTGCGGAGACCATTTGGACTCTTGCTTCCGCCGGTGAAGATACTGCGGCAATCACAGATAAGGTTGTTTCAATCTGCGATATCGGCTCAGGAAAATCACTTTTGGCTACGATGAGCAATCTGTATGTCTTGGCAAAAACAGGCAGCGGATATGTATATACAAAGGCAGATTATCGTGTTGGTGTGACAAAGGTTGCTTTAAAAAAGGATATTTTTTCAAATGTTGCTTTGCATTCAGTAACTTACAGCCCAAGACTTGACCTTTATGTAGCGTTGGGTAAGGATTTTACAGCAACTACTAATACAACCGGACGTATTTATACTTCAAAAGACGGTTTATCATGGCAGCGCACCAATGAAGGCGGAGTTGTTGTAGATATGTCATCTACCTACGGACATGGCGTTATCTGGTGGGACGCCGCACAGTGCTTCCTTATACAGACAGTTAACGCTTGCGTATATTCCAAGAACGGATATACATGGAGTTGGACTGATAAAGTTAATACTCAGGGCGGCGGCTCGTTCACCGTTGCCGGCGAAAAATTGTATGAAGCAAGGTTCGGTAGCAAAAAAGTAAGGGTATACACCTGTTTGGATGCGGTAACTTTCCCGAATGTTGGCAGTTTCAGTTTTGTGGAGTATACTCCGACAACGGGTTCCGGCGATTTTTATAATAAAATCGCAGTGGATGATTCAGCAACACCGACTATATTTACTACCTACAGTTATTTCGGCGCAATTATGGGACCAAATGTAACAGGATATACAGACCCTACTTTAGTATGGAAAAAAATGGCTTCTGTTTACGCATACGGTAATGTTATTGACATGGTATACAGCGCAAATCAAGGTAAATTTATTATTGCGCAAAGCGATAAAGAACCGATTGTTTTAGTTTCAAAAGACGGCACTACCGCAAAAGGACCTAGCAACACAGGTTTTTCCAGCAGTGACGCAGTAAAACCGATGGCTATAACCACCAATAATACTAAGCTTGTTGTTGGTAACAAGGTTGGTGAAATTTATATGGCGCCGGATACAACCTCTTTTTCAACAGCGGTATGGACAAAAATAAACAGCCTTAGCTCAAGTGCAAATACATATAAAATACAGTCTGTGTGCACCGGAAAGGGCGGAAACTTTGTGGCAGTTGCAAGCGCCGGAAATGCGAACGGCAGCGAAATTCTATATATCAATGCGGACGGCAGCGGATACCGCAAAGCCAGCGAAGAAACCAATGTAACCGAAATCAGCGCAGGTGCAACCTTTAATGTTGTTGTTGATACCGTTAATTCCGGTACGTCAGATAAAAGCATGACGCTGATTGTTGCGGTATATTCCGCTGGCGGCGCATTGCAGCAGATTATTCAGCAGCCTGCGACAATGACAGTAGGTGCAGGAAGGACAAGCATTCCGTTTACTGCAAATGCAAATATAACGGCAGATTCACATATGAAAATTATGGCTTGGAATAACATGAGCGGAATCACGCCTATAAGCGGGGCAACTGATTTTTTTTCCCGATAGGTGAGGAAAGTAATACGTTGTATGTGGCGACAAACGGAAATGATTCAAATGACGGATCGTTTGACGCGCCTTTTCTCACCTTGCAGCGTGCGAGAGACGCGGCAATGAACATGAAGCCTAATGGAGGATTAACCATTTACCTCCGCGGCGGCGAATATGAATTAAATAATACATTTACGCTGAATTCTTATAACTCAGGCACAAGCGTAAGTCCTGTTACATACAGCGCGTATAATAATGAAACCGTGCGTTTAACGGGAGCAAAATCGCTGAAATACGCAGATTTTGTTCCCGCCTCGCAGGCGAGCAAAAGCCGGCTTGCGGAACAGGCGGCAGCCGGGAGCTTGCTTGAAATTGACATGGCAGCGCAGGGGCTTACAGACTACGGAACTATTGACCGCAGGGGCTATCAAATAAGCAAAGGCATAATGCCGCAGATGGAACTGGCAATTGACGGTGAGCGCATGACACTTGCCCGATGGCCTAATACAGGATTTACCGGTTACAACGCGGTAGTGCGTGCGGGAGAACGTACGCCGGAAAAAATCACACAGGGATGCGAGTATCAGTACAGCGGCGACCGCCCCGCTTTGTGGGGGCATTCGGAGGAAATATTTGTATCGGGAGTACTGGGAGCAAATTATTCCTATGATTATTATCCTGTACAAAGTATTGACACAGCGCAAAAAACGGTTATACTTAAAGAAGGCGCAATTGTACCTTATTATTCAAAGCATTTCTTTTACTATGAAAATGTATTTGAGGAAATTGATTCTCCGGGAGAATATTTTATAGACAGAACCAGTGGAAAATTGTATTTATATCCACCATTTGGATGGAACGAAAATTCAAAAATAAGCGTCTCATATTTACAGCAGCCGATGATTGACATCAATAACGCGGCTTATATTACATTAATGGGCTTAAATATGGACGGCGGCAGAACAGACGCTATACGTTTAACGCAAACGGCTGAGCAAATAACAATTAAAAATTGCGATATACGAAACTTTGCGGGCAAGGGTATTACGGTTACAAACGGTCAGCGCTGTTTAATATCAAACAATAAGATATATAACATAGGCAACACCGCGGTTGCTGTAAACGGCGGAGATTACGAAAAGCTGATTCCAAGCTATAATACCATTGAAAAAAATGATATTTCAAAATGCTCATACATAGACCGCGCTTATACTACGGCGATTACGCTTGGTTATCACAGCGTGGGAATTAATGTGCGGAATAATAAAATATATAATACGCCGCACACGGCAATGATTATTTACGGCGTTGACCATAAAATTGAATACAACGACATATCAGACGCGGTACGTGAATTTCATGACATGGACGCTATATATATGAATGTATCCGTTTACCCATGGGAAAGAGGAGTTGTATTCTCGAGAAATTATATTCATGATTTGGGTCAGCAGATTTTTAACGGTGAAAAACAGATGAATGTATCGGGAATCCGTTCGGACAACGGAGGGCACGGTATAACTGTAAAACAAAACATTTTTGCGGACATCGGCAGACAAAACGCCAACGCTGTTCGGGGCGTCTGCGCACTCGGCACAAGAAATGTTGTAACGGGCAACATTTTTGTTGATACTTCGGGCACATTTTACGCAAATACTAATTATAATGCCTCGGCGGCATATGATATGACGGACAGCAAAACGCTCGATTTAAAATCGAAAATGGATGCTAGGCTTCCGGTATACGGCAAAAAATATCCCGAGCTTTATAATTTCTTTAACGAACATCCGAATTCGGCATATCAAACCAATGTATTTGAAAACAATCTTATAGTAAATATAAAATATCCACTCAGCAGTGTGAACGGGAACCTGCAAAGCGAGGGATTTACGGGAGCGGCACAGCTCGTAAAATCTGGAGGGAATTATAATACAAATATAGACCCCGGCTTTTTAGATTATGCCGGTGAAAATTATAAGCTCAACTCAAATTCGGTTGTATTCACGGCTATTCCGGGATTTGTAAATATACCGTTTGAGCTGATAGGCATAAAATAAAGCCTTGCTAAATGCAAAAGAACGGTATGGAGGTAACTATGAAAAAAATCGTACCATTTATTTTAACTTTATGTATGACAGCCGGAAGCTGCGTAATTGCAAGGGCCGATGGCTACATTGATATGCAAAATCATTGGGCAAACAGGTTTGTGGCAATGCTTTCAGATATGGATATCATAAGCGGAGAAGGCGACGGCAATTTCCGCCCCGAGGAGGCAGTCGGAGCAGATGAGTTTATTAAGCTTGTGCTGACCGCAATGGGCGAAAATATGCCTAACGCGCGGCCTTATTGGGCGCAGAATTATATAAACCGCGCGCTTGAGCTGGGGTGGATTGAACAAAATGAGCTTGGTGATTACGCACTGCCGATTAATAGATTCGCAATGTCAAAAATTCTTGTGCGCGCATTGAATTTAGAGCTTAGCGCAACAGCGGATACTCAGGCTGTTATACAAAGGATACCGGATTATTATGATATACTTAACGCGGATAAGGAATATGTTCTTCTGGTTTGCGCAAACGGCCTTATATCCGGATATGAGGACGGCAGCTTTAAAGGCTATGAAACTGTTACGCGCGCCCAAAGCGCGGTGATTATCAGCCGATTGCTTAAATTTAAGCCACAGGAGGAAACGCAGATACCTAATACGCCGGTGCAAAATGCGTTTTATGTGGCGGCGGAAGGCAATGACCAAAATAGCGGTACAATTGAAGCGCCGTTTCAAACCATTGAGAAGGCAAGGGATGCAATTCGTCTGATGAGAAACGGCGGCGCTTTGCCGGAAGGAGGCGTTACGGTTTATCTTCGCGGCGGCGAATACACTGTAACAAAAAGCATTGTGTTTGAACAGCAGGATTCCGGCATGGAAAGCGCGCCTATTACCTATACTTCCTATCCAGGTGAAACTGCTCGTTTGAGCGGAGGCAAAAAGCTTGCCTATCAGGACTTTAAACCGGTTGATACAGCAATGTCCGCCAAGCTTATAAGTAAAAACGCAAAGGATAAAGTGGTGCAGATTGACCTTAAAGCTGCGGGTATTGATAATATGGGCGAAATTGTACGGCGCGGTTTCCTTGTTTCCGACGCAAAGCCTGCTCCCATGGCTCTTTTCATAGGCGGCGACAGCATGACGCTTTCGCGCTGGCCGAATGACGGCTTTGTCGGAGTTGGAGATACGGTAAGAACCGCGGAACGCAAAAAGGATGAAATGTCAAAGGGCGCTGTTTACAAATATGACTATGACGAACCAGCAAAATGGAAGTTCGACGTGCAGAACATATTTGTTTCGGGCGTACTTGGAATGAACTACGCTTACGACTATTATCCCATAGGTAAGATTGACGCGTCCGCTAAGGAAATTACACTCCGTGAGGGTGCGACAAAATCATATTACTCCAAACCGTTCGTTTATTACGAAAATATTTTTGAGGAAATGGATATGCCCGGCGAATATTATATTGACCGTACAAACGGTATACTTTATCTCTACCCTCCTCAAAATTTAAATAAAGAATCGGACATACGGGTTTCAACGCTTGAGGATACTATGGTATCGCTGGAGGGAACTTCGTATTTTACCCTGAAAAATATTCAAATGGATACTATGCGCGGAAGATGCGTTGTATCCAAAAATAAAACACAGAATATTACTATTGAAAATTGTGACATCCGCGGCGTTGGCTGGAGCGCAATTACCCTTAATCAAACAACAAATTCGGCAATAAGAAACAGTCATATATATGATATAGGCTATACAGGGGTTTCCATAGGCGGCGGCGATTACGAAAACCTTATATCGGGAAATAACGTAGTGGAAAATAATCATATACATAAAATCGCGCAGCTTGAGCGTAGCTATCAAACCGCTGTAATGCTCGGATACCGCAGTGTCGGGACTATCGTACGCAATAATGAAATACATGATACGCCTCATGCGGCAATCATTATATACGGGCCGGAGCACATTGTTGAATACAATAATATATATGACACGGTACGGGATTTCCATGACATGGACGCTATTTATATGAACGTATATGTATATCCGTGGGAACGCGGAGTTACAATTCGCCAAAACTATATACATGACTTCGGGCAGCGTATGTTTACCGATAAGCAGATGAACGTAGCCGCTATTCGTTCGGATAACAACGGAAACGGGCTGAATGTTGAGGAAAATATTTTTTACAATATAGGCTTTGAAGGAGCGAATCAGATACGCGGAGTGTGCCTTGAGGGAACAAGAAACGTTATCCGCAATAATATATTCGTGGATACAGCGGAGGCATACGACGGACCTAGCACATATAATCCGGAAGCCAAGTTTGATTTAAGTAACGCGGCGCTGAAAACCGCATACAACGATTTTCAAAAGTATGTGGGCGTTTATTCGAAAAAATATCCCGAAATCACAAATTTCTGGAATGAACATTTCGGCTCATTTAAACAATCCAATATATTTGATAATAATTTGATTGTAAATATTAAATTTCCTATGAGTACGCTCAACGGACCGCAAAATCAGCAGGGGTTCCGGGCGGCGCAAGAACTGGTCAGCGCGAAGGGCAATCTTATAACAGATAAAGACCCGGGCTTTGAAAACTACGCGGGGAAAAATTTCACTCTAAAAAGTGATTCCGCGGTTTACGGCAAAATCCCCGGATTCAAGACAATTGCATTTGATAAAATGGGCATTGCTCCAAATGTAACTGTTGGCGTTTACAAATAAACTGGCCGCAGGAATTGCGGCAGAGCGGAGGTTTTATGAAGAAATTATCATTGCTGCTAATAATTTTAATGCTGTTTCAAATAACAGCCTTTATGGGAATCAGCGTAAGCGCGGCTGAAACACCGAACTATTTTACCGACCTGACATTTCATGATATAGCGTATAGCCCTGATTTGAATATGTATGCCGCTGCGGCTAACGATACAACCAAAGGTTATATTTTCGTATCCATGGACGGCGAAAGATGGGCGCTTGTGAAAAATACAGGTTTAATCGGCTTCGGCGGTGATTACGACAGCGTGGTATGGTGGCAGGAGCAGCATATGTTTGCTGTATACCTTAAAAGCGCGGAAATCTGGATATCCTCCAACGGGTATGACTGGTCAAAGGGAGCTTTTACTTCGGTTGCTACCAGCGGCGGTATTGCTGAGGATAATGGGAAAATATTGAATTACGGGGCAAAATCTATCAGGATATATAATGATTTTACCGACTCAAATTTATTTACAGCACTTGACCAACCAACAAATTCGGGTTATACTATAACTAATGCGGTGTCCGGCGGAACGGGCGTTAATAAAACTTATATTGCCATCGCTTCCTATCGCGGAGCCGCAAGCAATGACGGCGGCGCAACCTGGACGCAAAAAGCCCAGTTTTCAATGTACGGTACGATTAAGGATATAGTATACAGTGAGAATCAGGATACTTTTTATGCGGTAAGCGCCACACAGGGATGGAAAATATCCCGTATTGACCGTAACGGCGACGCAAAGGAATCTGTAGCGTCAACAGGCCTTGCAAGCGATGAAAGAGCTTATGCAATTGCGGTTGGCGGCGGCAAAACGCTGCTTGGCACATCAGCCGGTAACTATTTTTACGCGGATGACAGCACCGCATTTGTCCCTTCAACCGCTAATTGGACAGGTATTCCGCTTGAAGAAGGCACGAAAAATACAAATCCTCCGAAAAGAATGGTTTACGGAAATAATAAATATGTCGCTGTTGCAAAGGGCGGCATAGCGGTAATAAACGGCGATTGCTCATCTTATAAAATTATCAAAACCTACGAATCCGCTCCGTTTTCTATCGCCATTGAAGGGAAAACCAGAATAGAAATTCCGGCAGCAGCACAGCCGCCGGTAAGTGAGAATTATACATATTCAGTTGTAGATTTAAGATATCAGGTATTCGGAGGGGATACGGTAACATCCTTTACTACGGACGGTGCAATTCCCGCAGGCGTTTATTTTGCGAATAACATGGTTACGGTTGATAACACGGCTGTAGCCGGCAGTGTGCTTCACCTTAAAGCGACATCGCTGAAAGGGTTGCAAAAAACAATTGATATACAGCTTGTAGCCGAAACCAGCATAAAATTTAACGGTACCTTTGATTTGGCGCTTCCAGCCTACGGCGAGCCTGCGGAAAGCTGGACATATACGGCGCAGGTTTTGGGAAACGACGGAAAGCCAATGGAAAGAACAGCGCTTATAACACTCGACAGCGCTCTTCCCGAGGGTATAATTTATGACGCGCAAAGCTGCACAATTACGGTTATCGACATAGCTAAGGCAGGGGAAATAACATTAAAAGCGCAATCTGTAACCGCGCCTGCTGTTGTAGCTTCTCAAAAAATCACGGTACGTGAGCGCATGCCTGCCTCAATTGAGATTACAGCGCCTATGAGCGAATTGGTTATACCGGACTCAAAATCCACAAAGCTAAGCTACTTAGCTATGATTAAGGATCAGACAGGCAAAAATATGCCGCAAAAATTAGTAAAATGGTCAATAGTTGTAGGCGGCGAGGAGGTTACCTTAACCGGAATATCAATTAACCCGGATACCGGAGAGCTTACTATTTCAAGCACCGCATATATGTATAATTTATATATAACGGCAACCTCGGCGGATATCGGGGAGGTAACGGCGCAATCCAGGCTAACCATTCTTTATTCGGATTTGCGAAGCGTTAAAGAGAGTTTGCGGCTGCTGAATATTTCCGGTGATTTAAGCAAGACGGTACAAAACTTAGCTTTAACACAAGGATTTGAGATGTTCGGTACGGTTGTTGAATGGGTTTCCGGCGACAATTCGGTTATTAAGAATGACGGCACAGTTATAAGAGATCAAAGACAGGATAAATCAGTAACACTCACCGCAACCGTTCAAAAAGGTTCAGCGTCAATGATAAAAGAATTTAAAATTACTGTGCTAAAGCTTGATAATATTATAAATAACGGCGGATTTGAAAACGCCGATACCCAGCCGTGGAGCGGCGGGCAGGCGGTTCTATCTTTAGACGCCGCAAATAAAAAAAGCGGAAACAATTCTTTATCCGTAACAGCAAGAGCGGCTAAGGAGGACGGAGCGTCACAAACGATAACCCTGCATAATAACAGCACATATTTGTTTGAAGCCTATATTAAACCGGCTCAGGATATGGACGCGGGTATCTATCTTAAACAGGCTGATTATAAAGAGGTTGCTTCAGCTCACGCTAAGGCGGACGGGTTTTATAAATTAACAGGAACTTATTCATATACCAATATGCCGGAGGAATTTGAGGAAACAGTTGAAATATCATCAAGGTCTGGCGGCAGCCTGGAAAGCTTTTATCTTGATGATGTGAGAGTGTATGAAATTACTCTGGAACTCAATAAACTGATGGAAGCAATACAAAAAGCGGAATACACAAGGCTGCAAGCGGATATTAACAGCGCTAATGCTCTGTGCAAGGCATTTTACGAAGCTCCGCTGAAAAATGAGCTTGCGGCGAGAATTTCAGCGATTGAACCGAAAACCTCAGGCGGCACGCCGTCGGGCGGAGGCGGTTCCGGCGGAAAATCTTCCGGCTCTGTATCAATAACTGTTCCGCCGACAGATATAGCCGCTCCCGACAATTCGGAGAAGGTTGCGGATTATCTGCTTATCTTTAAGGATTTAAAAGGTCACTGGGCGAAAGACGATATTGAATATATGGCTAAAAAGAGTATTGTAAACGGAATAGAAAAAGAAGTGTTCGCTCCCGAGGAAAATATAACAAGGGCGGAATTTGCGGCTCTCATCTGCCGCAGCATGGATTTGCCTGAAACAAAATATGCTAGCAGCTTTTTTGACGTGACAGGCGATGATTGGTACGGCGGTTATGTACAGGCTGCCAGAGACGCCGGATTTATAGGCGGAAGCAACGGGCTGTATCGCCCCGGCGACCCCGTCACGCGCGAGGAGCTTACTAAAATGATTGTCGCGGCATATAACGCAAAAACAAAAACCACACTCAAAACAGGAGGCGCGCTGTACTATTCGGATTTTTACGATGTAAGCTCATGGGCTTATGATTACATTGTAAACGCAGTGAATTTACAATTGGTAAACGGAATATCGGACACAGCTTTCGCGCCGAAGGCGCTTGCAACCCGTGCGCAGGCGGTAGTAATATTAAAGCGGTTTTATGATAAAATTGCGGCAGAGAAATAAGGAGGAAAGCATATGAGCAGAACAAGAAAAATAGCAGCTTATGTTTTAAGCGCACTATGGATACTATCTAGCATTATACTTCCTGCCGCAGGCTCTGAATATACAGAAACGGTAAATAAGGAAGCTGACTTCCTTGCCGCAATAGGCGTTATGGATGGAAAAGCAGACGACGGAGCGCAGGTAACAAGAGCGGAATTTGCGGACATCGTGGTAAAAGCAATCGGGGTTGCCGATTCAATCCCCCAAAGCTCAAACGAACGTCTTTTCACTGATGTTCCGCCGGATTACTGGGCAGCCGGAAGTATATCTGTTTTATTTAAATTAAACATTATGACAGGGCTTGAGGACGCTTCATTTAAGCCTGATGAAAATGTAAAATACGGCGAAGCTATAAAAGCTATGGTTTGCGCGGCAGGGTATCAAAAGTCTGCCGAAGCTTATGGAGGTTATCCTATCGGTTATTTATCCGTTGCGCAGCAAAAGGGCATTGCAAAAGGGCAAAACGCGTCGGTAGACACCGCCATTACGCGCGGAATGCTGGCAAAGCTCATTTATCATGCAATACAAACAGATATGATGATTATGAGCAGCATTGGAGATTCAGCAGAGTTTGAAGTGCAAAAAGGAAAAACAATTCTAAGCGAAAAATTAAATATAATAAAAGCAACCGGAATTGTAACCGAGGTAGGCAAGGTTTCAATCGCTGCAGCACGGAGCAGTATCGCTGAAGAAGAGGTATTAATAGGCGGGAACATATACAACATAGGTAAAACCAATTCCATTGAGTTTCTTGGCATGAAAACGGAATATTATTATTATGACACAAAAGGCAATGACAGGAATATTTTAATGTATATTCAGCCCGATATGCAAGCAGAACAGATAATTGATGTAAACAGTGATGACATATTAGCTGAATCAAGCACAACAAAATTATATTATACATTATCAGATGGCAGCAAACGTCAGGAAGCCGGTATTCCGGCGGACGCGAGGATTATTTATAATAATAAACTCCTTGCCATAGTTTCGGACGCCGACTTAATGCCGCAAACAGGCAGTGTGCGTTTAATAGACGCGGACGGCGATGATTTATATGAAACGATTATTATAAAGGATTATAAAACTTATGTGGTGGACAGCACGGTGCCTCTTGACGGAGTTGCATATACAAAATACGGCGGCGGAGAACTGCTGCTTGACCCTAATTTATCGGAATCATACATAAAGTTTTATAAAGATGGCGAACCTGCGGATTTTTCTGCAATTTCGGAATGGTCGGTGCTGTCAGTATTAAAAAGCAAAAATATTACCGGTGAAAAATATGTATCGGTTTATATTTCAACAGCAAGCGTTCAGGGTGAGGTTAAGGAATTAACAACCACAACAGGAGAAGAAGCAATAACGCTGGCGGACGAAAAAAGCTATCCGTTTTCTTCGGATTTTATAGAGAAGATAAATCAAGGACTATCAGACAGCAGTTACCCGAAAATCGGTAAAGAATTTACCTTTTATCTTGATATATTCGGCAAAATTGCGGCGTACGACAGCGGATCGAACTTTTCTTTGAAATACGGTTATTTGGTTAACGCGGCTGAGTCCGGCACATTATCGCAAATCATTCAGTTTAAAATATTTACATCCGCCGGAAATATGGAAATTTTAGACAGCGATGAAAAAATCATATTCTGCGGAACGCAGGTGAATGGGGCGCAAGCGCTAGGCAGGCTGAAATTAAACGGCGTGGTGGTTCCGCAGCTTATCGCCTATGAAACATCCGCGGATAATAAAATTACAGCAATAAAAGCTGCTGAGGATAAAACTGCTGAAAACGGAAATATAGCCGGCAGGGATGAATTTAACCTCGCATACAGATCCCTGACAAGCGGAATAAGGGTGTACAAGGGGCTTGTGCAGGGCAAGCAGTACGCAGTGGGAACAAAAACGGCGATATTTGAAATACCCTCGGATATTACCCGCGAAAAGGATTTTAAGGTAGGCAGAAAATTTGCCATAGACGAAGGCGTGCCCGCTCCGATATCACTTTATAATGTCGCAAAGGGCGGCGAAATCGGAGCAATGGTAATGTCTACAGCTACCTCGCAGGACATGAGCCGTCCGTTTATTGTGGAAAAAGTAACAAGCGCGGTGGATGAAGAAGATAACGCGGGTATAAAAATCAGCTTTTCAAACGGCTCGCCTGTTATGGGTATTGAGGATGACGTAACCTATGACATTATAAAGGACTGGGGCTATGATAATGTTAAAATGCACGATTTAAAAGCGGGCGATATTATTCAATATTCGCTGATTAATAATAAAGTTAATTCTCTGCGTGTTGTTCTCCGTGTAAATAAAATGGGCGACCTTAGAATTGATGAAGACACAATTGTTGAAAACGGTCATCAGTTTGCGAGGGTTTGCTCGGTATCCGATGATAATAAGCTAATGGTTATCGAATATAAAGCGTCGGGGACGGCAAAGCGCGAAACCCGAAGAATTGAAGGTACGATAAAACGTTATAACAGCAGTACAAAAAAAGTTGTAACATCATCGGCAGGTGATGTTGGGGAGGGCGATTTGATTTATTTGAACACCTTCTGGCTATCAACAAAATTTATTGTAATATACAGATAAGGAGGATAAGCAAATGTATAAAAAAATTATTTCAGTTATTTTAGTCATTGGGATGTCTTTGTCATTAACGCTTACGGGATGTCAGAAAAGCAAGCAGGATAACGCAAATAGCCAAGTGAATCTAAAATGGGTATTTTTAGGGCCCGGTGAGCAGCGTGACAGCGAAGAAGTGTGGAACAGCTTAAATGAAAAGCTTGCGGAATACCTGCCAAATACCAAATTATCCTTTGAATGCGTTCCGTCTGCGGAATATGAGGAAAAATGGAAGCTGATGTCGGCTTCACAGGAAAATGTAGATATTGTTTGGCATGGCTGGATGATTCCTTACGCGTCGGAGGTAAAAAAGGGCTCTTATATGGAGCTTGATGATTTAATCCAGAAAAACACTCCTGAAATTTTAGATGAAATACCCGAAAACATTATGTCCAAGCAAAGGGTAAACGGCAAGCTATACAGCATTCCTAATATGCAGCAGATGGTTTCATATGTTACAACACTGGAATTCCCGATAGATGTATATGATAAATATAAGGATAAAATCAACACAAGCGAGCTTCAGAATTTATTCAGTTCGTATGAAACAATGGACAAAAATCTTTGGAACAAGCTGGAAGAATTAATTATCATGCTGAAATCCGGCGGCGATTTGCGCCAAGGCGTATTCGGCTTTGGAGATCATGTGGAAAAGGGATATGAATGGGTTATTAATCCGTACAAAGTAAAAGAAAACGGCACAACCTTTGACCCTATCAATATATACAGAACTCCCGAATATCAAACCTTTATAAAGGTATATTCCGACTGGTATCAAAAGGGTTATATCCGCAAGGATATTTTAACCGCGGATAACGCAAGCGCAGGTGCGTTGGAGGGTAAATACGGTATGCAGGGCGGCGGAAACTTTTTGATTGGTCAGGATATAATTCCAAACCAGAATGAAGTTGATATGCTTAAAAAACAAAACAAGGTGGCAACCGTAAAAATTCCGTTTACAAAAGATCACTATATTCCATTTAACTCATCAGCGACAAATACGGCAATTTCCATAAACTGCAAAAACCCCGACCGCGCAATGAAGCTTTTATCACTGATGAACACAAAAAAGGGTAAGGATATTTATAATTTATTGGTATTCGGTATTGAAGGAAAACACTATAACAAAGTCAATGACATCGAAATTGAGCCTATCGGTTATTCTTCGCAGCCTACCTCCGACAGCCCCTACGGTTTGTTTAAATGGGCAGTTGGCAATACCTTCAACGCTTATGAAATATATGCTCCGAATAAAAATAAACTTTATACAAACGAATTTATTCAGAATGTAAACAACAACGCGCGTCCGTCAAGGCTAAAGGGCTTTTCACTTAATACCGACCCGATTAAAACCGAGCTTGCACAGGTTAACGCTGTAAAAGGCGAGTTTGTCAAAACTCTCAATTCCGGCGCGGCTCCGAATGCGGAGGCTTTATATGCGCAATTTGTTGAAAAACTCATTAAAGCTGGAGATGACAAAATTACGCAGGAAATCAAAAAACAGATTGACGAATGGCAGGCAGCGAATTAAAATAGACTGGGGGAAAGGCTATGCGATTGTTTAAAAAAGGGCTGATGGTTACGCTTGCCGTAATCATGCTGCTTCAAACCACAGGATTTGCAGTTACCAAAAGGGTAAATTTTGACGATATAAATGGGCATTGGTCAAAATCCATGGTATATAAGCTGGTTGAATACGGCGTCATCAAGGGTTATGGCGATGGCACCTTCCGTCCGGACGACAATATTAATGTTGATGAGTTTATTAAAATTGTAATAAGCTCGCTGGGTTATGAGATTACTCCGTCCGAAGGATACTGGGCAGACCCGTACATTCAAAAAGCAATGGAGCTCGGGCTGGTGGAAGAGGGAGAATATGACTCGTACAGCCGCCCTGTTACAAGGGCTGAAATGGCGAAAATTGTTTCCCTTTCGCTAACTCATCAAAACGAATCGGACCTTTCCGCGTTAAAAGCGAAAATTTACGATTACGCGGAAACCTCCGATTATTATAAAGAATATGTTTTAAAAGCATATAATGAAAAAATTATCACCGGCTACGAGGATGAAAGCTTTCGTCCTAACGTTGCTTCCACACGTGCGGAAGCGGCAGTAATCATAACACGTCTGATTGACAAAAACGGCGGTATTGCGGAACCGGTTATACCCGGAACGCCGCAGGGAAATCCTGATATAGTTGCGAAAAGCACGCTTTATGTTGCCGCGAGCGGAAGCGACCAAAATGACGGAAGTGAGAAATATCCGTTCCAGACAATACAAAAGGCTAAGGATACCGTTCGTGCGATTAAACAGGCAGGCAGCCTGCCTAAAGAGGGCGTTACGGTATATTTAAGAGAGGGCACATATTATATGTATGATTCTCTGGTATTCGGAGAAGAGGATTCCGCCGAAGACGGAGGAAAAATTACATACACCGCATATCCGGGCGAAAATGTTCGTCTTTCGGGAAATAAATCTATTGACAAAAACTGGTTTAAACCCGTTGCGGACGCAGCTAAGGACAGAATTTTGGATAAAACAGCTGCGGCAAAGGTACTCGTGGCAGATTTGAAATCTAACGGTATCACCGATTACGGCGTGCTCAATACCAGAGGCTACCATTACTTCAATAAAGGCCAGTATATGGCTGCGGAGCTTATTGTAAACGGTGAAAATCAAACTCTTGCGCGTTATCCTAATGAAGGCACCATTGTGGTAAATAACGAAAATTTACTTCCGGATGACCTTTCGTTTAAATATGATATCGACCGCCCGAATAAATGGGCAAAAGCAAAGGATGTTTGGATTTGCGGAACGCTGTCTATCAACTATGAAAATAACTATTATCCGATTGATAAAATAGACACCTCTGCAAAAACAATCAAACTGAAAGAAGGAAAAATAAAATCCTACTATACCAATGGCTTCTACTTTGCTGAAAATCTTTTGGAGGAAATTGACAAAACCGGTGAATATTATATTGACAGAGACGCGGGGCTGTTGTATTATCTGCCGCCGAGCGACTTCTTGAGCGGCAATTACAATGCGGAGCTTTCCACGCTCAGCAAACCGATGTTCCAGTTTAACGGCGCTAAAAACATCGCTGTCACAAACATCACTATGGACGGCGGACGCGGTTATGCCGCTCTGGGCATGACAAACGGTTACAAGATGATGACTTACGGTGATTTTCTGGCGAAAAATAATGTAACTAATCCAAAAGTATTTGACGATTCCAAGAACGCCACTAAAATGGCAGACCCTAAAAATTATCCCGAGGCTCAGGTTTTCCCGGGGCACATTTGGGACGGATTTTTAGACGATGGCGCGGGCGTTATGGGAATTGAATTTAAAAATTGTGAAATCAGAAACTTTGGACAGGGCGGGCTTATTTTCCGAGGAACTAAGGTTAAGCTGGAGAATAACCATATAAAAAATATCGGCGGAACGGGAATTTTCCTGACAGGCGGTAATTTAGAAACGCTTGAATCCAGCGAAAATACTATTGTTGGAAATAATATTCATCATATAGGTTATCAGCATAGGGCGTACAATCCGGGAATCGCTATACAGGGCGTAGGCTGCCGTGTGGCAAATAATGATCTGTATGACGCGCCGCATTGCGTACTAAACTATCATGGAAATGACCACATCATTGAATATAATAAAATACACGACGCGGTTAAAGAATGTCTGGATATGGACGCAATTTATACAAGAAACGAATACATCCCTCAGTGGCGAGGAACTGTAATACGTTATAACTATATTTACAATATGGGTATTTACCCTGTTGGCGATCAGACCAAGCAGATGAATATTTCAGGAATCAGAACGGACAACTACGGGCACGCGCTTCAAATTTACAATAACATCTTCGCGAATATCGGGTCGCAAGGCGCGAACTCCGTAATCGCGGTTACAGCTCAGGGCAACAGAAATATGCTCAAGAATAACCTGTTTTTAGACTGCTCCGCAACCTTCCGCGGTTGGGAAAATTACAAGCCGGGTACCACTTGGGATGTAACAAAGCCTGAGATAGCCGACAGAATTGCACTAGCAAAGAAATATTCCGAAAATCCTGTATTCGCCGCAAAATATCCGGAGCTTGCGACATTCCAGAATGAGTATTTTGAATCGGTTGCAACTAATGTGTTTGACGATAATCTGGTAGTAAATTTAAAATTCGATTTAAGCCAGACAAACGGAGCGCCGAATCCGTCGTCAACCCGAGGAGCGCCGGAGCTTATATTGGGTAAAAACAACCTTGTAACAACAAAAGACCCCGGATTTGTTAATTACAAGGAAGGAAATTACGAGCTTAAAGCAGACTCTGAAATATTCAAGAAGGTACCGGGGTTTGAAAACTTTAAAATGAGTGATTTCGGCCCGCAGACGCCTACAGGTCCGGTGAAATAACTTAAAAAGGCTACAGCAATTATTGTTGTAGCCTTTCAGAGTATTTAAAAATAATTAAGGAGCGATAAAATGTTTAAAGAAAATTCACTTATCCTATTTCAGGGAGATTCAATTACCGATGCGTGCAGAGTTAAAAAAGAAAAGGCGGAGGAATGCTTTAATCTTGGCGGTGGCTATGCGCTTATGGCGGCGGCGGAGCTTTCAGAATCAAATATCCAAAAAAAATATAAGTTTTTAAATACCGCTGTCAGCGGCAACCGTATTGTTGACTTATACGCGCGCTGGAAAAAGGATACCATAGCTGTAAAGCCGGACGTGCTCAGCGTTTTAATGGGCGTTAACGATATAGGGTTTGAGCTTTATGAAAACTGCGGAGTTGATGCGGAAATGTTTCGCTTTTTATATGGAAAAATGATTGATGAAGCAAGGGCAATTAATCCGCAGCTTATAGTAATACTTTGCGAACCGTTTGTTTTGCCTGTAGAAAAAGTGGGCGCCGACTGGAATTTGTGGAAGCCCGAAATGGACGTACGCCGCCGGATTGTTAAAGAACTCGCAGCCGAAAAAAATGCGATTTTCGTAGCATTGTATGATGATATTATAAAAAGAGCGAACGCAAGCGCACCTGAACTATGGGCGTCCGATGGAATTCATCCAACGCCGGCCTGTCATCGGTTAATTTCTAGAAAATGGATTGACACAGTTAAAGAAAACGTATATAATAAGCAATAATCGTTAATTTCTTTATAAATATATTATAAAATTGGAGGTTGTTATGAAAGCATACTGGTTTGAAAAGGAACTTAATATTAAAAAAAGTACAGTTTTTCCGGCGCCGTATCTTGAACATAAAACAGCCCGTTTTGTTATTGTAAATGATGAAGGCGGAGGAGAATTGCTGGTTGAATACGAAAGCGCGCCGAAAAGCGTGTGCATAAGGCCGGCGGCGCTCGGACTTTCATGGGAGCAGAACGGAAGATTTGTAAAGGTTATAATTAATAAGCCATGCAATTTTTCACTTGAGATAAACGGAAGCGCAGACGACGCTCTGCTTGTGTTTGTAAACGGCGATGATAAGGAAGTAAAGGATGAATTTGAGAATATCATATATTTTAAAAAAGGCGTCCACAATGCGGATATAATAGAAATTGAAAATGACAGCACAATAGTATTTTTTGAAGATGGCGCGCAGGTAAACGGGAAAATATACGCTAACGGCAAAAATCACATTTCCGTTTCAGGCTCAGGCATACTTACAATGGAAAATTATGAACGCAGTGAGCAGTGGAATGTAAATCTTGACATTCGGCATTGCAGGGACGTTGTAGTTGAAAACATAACAATAACCGACAGCTGCGGCTGGAGCTGCCGTATTTTCGGCTGTGATGACGTACATATTAACAATCTCAAAATTATTGGTCAAAGGGGAAATTCGGACGGTATAGATATATGCGGTTCAAGAAATGTTATTGTTGAAAACTGCTTTACGAGGGTTTGGGACGATTCGCTTGTGGCAAAAGCGTTTGATACAGGCGATCTTGAAAACGTTACTTTCAGAGGCTGCACACTGTGGAACGATTTTGCGCGTCCGATTGAGGTTGGTGTTGAGCTTCGTGCCGACAAGGTGCGCAACATACATTTTGAAAATATAGATATTATTCATTCCCCCACAGGGTATCCTTTGATGGGGATACATCACGGCGACAGGGCGGAGGTTTCTCAGATTTATTTTGAAAACATAAGAATTGAAGATACGCCCGCCGCGCAGCTGATTGATATACGAATAACCGATTCGGTATGGAATAAAGATAATAAAAAAGGCTTTATTCACGATATATTTTTCAGTAATATAGATGTTACGGAAAAATTGAGTTTATCAATGTCAAAATCAAGGATACAGGGGTTTGATGAAAAATGTAATATTAAAAATATTACATTTGAAAATATCCGTATTAACGGTTATGCGGCGGGAAATCCGGAGGAGCTCGGGCTTGATGTTATGGATTATGTGGAGAATGTGCACTTTACCGAGGTTGAGCCTCCGTATATTGAACTTGTAAAATCCCGCATTGAAATCATTGATGAATTTAAGCTATGCGCGGACGGAAGGTATCAGGGAAAAGCCAGAGTTATTATTGAAAACACAACCGATAATAAACAGGTCGTTAATTGTTCTCTTCATATATCGCCGTCCTTCAGAGCGGAATATGACAATGAAGAAATCAATATTACCATAGACGGCTTTGAGAAATATGAAAAGGTGTATAATATTACGGCTCCTGCCGGAAAATACTGCGTTCACACCGAATCAGGCAGTCCTTATGTTTCTGCCGGTTGGAAATTTATAGACCTCGGGCTTGTTTTAGAGGATAATATAGATGTTGCGCCCGAATTAACGTTTGTTAATTGCAGAGGCGAGGTTGCGGGAAGTGTAAAAATCGCGCTGAAAAACGATATATTGATTGTAAAGTCGGATTTACTTAAAAATGCGGCAATTACGGTTTACGCCGCAAAGCCTGTTCCGACAGCGCCGAATCAGGTTATATTTTCCGTTGAGGAAACAGACTTTGCGCTGGCGCCCGCATTAATAAACGGCAAGCATGGCATGGAGCTTGCGCCGCAGCTTCGCTGCCCTGCCGAAATTACTTATGTTTTTAAAAACCAGCCGGCTGTTGAAAAAATATCAAAGATCAAATTATGCGATAAAATAAACGGTATCAGCTTTATTCCTCTTGAATTATTAAGCTTAGAAAAAAGCACGGATGAATTCTGGCTGGAGCTTGAGGCTGGGACGGATATAAAAAAGAGGTATCCGCTTTGTATGTTCGGTTCGCAGATACCGGATGAAATTTGCCATATGTTCGTTAGGGCAATAAGAAAGAATAACAGCTAAATAATACTATTAGGTGAGAGAATATGAAAAAACAGATATATATAGCAAGAATGCCGGATAAACCGGGCGCTTTCATGCTCGCTTCAAAAATAATAATGAATAATCATGGAAATATAGTCCGGGTGAGCTATAATAAAGCAATCGATGCAAGAACGCTTTTTATTGACGTCGAAGCAAATCAGGAAGAACTGGATAAAATCACAAAAGAATTATATAGTATAGGTTATCTCAGCGATACCTTGCAGGACACACAGGTAATTGTTATAGAAATAAAAATAAAAGATGAACCGGGCGGCGTTTTTCCTGTTTTGAAAATTCTTGACCGGTATGATATTAATATTTCATATATTAATTCATATAAAAATGAAACTGAATATCAAAATTTTAAGATGGGGCTGCTGATTGAAAATCCTGAAATTATTAAGCTGTTACTTGAAGATATAAGCGAGCTTTATCAGGTAAATATTATTAATTACAATAATCTGGAAAACACACTTGATAATACTATTTTCTATATCCGGCTCGGCAACGACATTCAAAAGCTATTGGGTTTAAGCATGAAAAAAACAATGGATTTTATTTCGGAAGCGAACAGAAACCTGCAAATGCTTCAGGATAAAGGCGAAAATCCGGAAAAGGTTTTCAGCTATGTTAAAAGGTTTGCGGAATTTGTAGCGTCGCGCAAGGGTGATAAATTCGACGCGAAAATCAGTAAATATGAAATCAGCTCAAATATAACTCTTAACGTTATTATGCCGCCGTGCGGCAGCAATACTTATGTATTTGAAACAGCGGAAGAATTGATATTGATTGATACGGGATTTTCTATTTATGCGGAAGAAATGTTAAAGATTTTTGAAAAACTCTTCCGGGGTTTTATAAACAGAAAAAAGAAGATACTTATAACTCATGCCGACGTTGACCATTGCGGGCTGCTTTGTGTGCTGAATGATGCTGATATTTATCTTAACCAAAAAAGCGCCGACAGTTTAATTAAACAGCGGAATGGTGAACCCGACTACAGGGAACAAAACAATTTTTCTGTCGGATATAGCAAATTAAGCAGAATAATCACAAATTATCAGCCGCCTGCTCCTGATAAATTTAATATTATAGGAAAAGATGTTCCCGAGTCGCACGAGGATTTAATTTTGATTGATACATTAAAATTCAACGAACTGGAATTTGAGGTTTATGAGGGCAGCGGCGGACATTTGTACGGTGAAATGATTTTCTTGTGCAGAAAACACCGTATTATATTTACAGGCGATATTTATGTTAATGCCGAAGGATTATCAGAGGAGCAAGCGGAATTCAATTCGCTTGCGCCTTATCTTATGACAAGCGTAAATTCGAACTCGGAATTTGCGAAGAATATGAGAAAGGCTGTTTTTAAACTCATTGATAATATAGGGCAAAACGATTTTATTATATGCGGAGGTCACGGAAATGTACAGATTCTGCCCTTTGCTAAGAAATAAAATCCTTGAAATCAATTTCAATTCCAAGCATGGGTATAAGGCGCATAAGCGTCATTCTGCGGCGCATATACGGGTGATATATTACTCCCATAAGACCAAGGTCATATGAAACAGAAATGTCGCTTAAAGTTTCTGCGGCTCCGGCCAAGGTCATTAAATGAGTAAGCTCATCATCCGACGGAAGCTCATTTTTGATGATTTTTCTTATCTCATTCCAGCTGTCCGCGACTTTTTCGGGCGTTGTTTCGGTTGTAACAGTAGGATTGTTAAGCTTTATAATTTCATCCTTGAAATTGCCGCCGTATACTTCGTATATCTTGTCCCAACTTATTTTTTCTCTGCCTGCGTTAATATTTTCGCGGCTTGCGAGGTAGTGATATATACGGTTTGTGATAAGAGTCGCAACGCCTACCTTTTTGCCGTGAAAATCGGATAATAAACCCTGTTCCAGCTTTTTAATCTCCCAAAAATGAGAAATTATATGTTCCGCGCCGGAGGCGGGGCGCACACTATCAGCGAAATTCATCGCAATTCCCGTAAATACAAGGGCTTCCATAATCGCGCCTGCTGTTTCAGGGTCGTTTTGCGTTACCTTATCGGCAAGAGAAACCATTTTCCGCAAAGCGGATTTAGTTAAAGCCGCAATATTATCACAATAGTATTCGCCGGTTATCAAATGAGATATCTTCCAGTCAACGATTGCAATATATTTTGCTATCATATCTCCGAATCCGGCGGCTTTAAGCTCCGCCGGAGCCGCGGCAAGAATATTTGTATCCGCAATTATAATGCCCGGCTGTTTTGCCTGATGCGTTAATTTAAAACCATTTAAGGTGATAGGAGCTGTGCCGGAAGCAAAGCCGTCCATTGACGGAGCGGTGGCGAAAATTGCAAATTCCTTGTCGGCTTTATATGCCGCAAGCCTGCATATATCGTTAAGCGAGCCGCTTCCGACAGATAAGATACCGTCAAAATTGCGGCTTAAATCTGTAATTATTTCTACATCCTTCATATCGGCAACTCTTAAATCGTTATATAACTTGATTTCGAATTCAAAGCCGGATTTTTCAAGACTTTCAAGAATTCCGTCCGATGCGTGCAGTGTATTTTTATCAGCTATTACAAGTATTTTATGCGGGAAACTGTTATTTAATAATATTTCACCTGTTTTTTGCACTAAATTCCGCCCGATTTCAACGCTTTTTATGCCTGATGTGTGTTTTCTGCCGCATGGGCAGCTTTCAAGTGATTTTATAATTGATTGCAAATCCATAAAATTTTATCTCCTGTTTTTAATTCATTTATATATAATAATATCAATAAAATTAAATTCTGTCAATAGATGTGAATTGTTAAAGTAACAAAAAATCAAAAAAAGTAATTAAAAATCATTTATTTAAATAAAAATTATCTTTATAATAATAATATGGAGGGATGATATGCGGCAATTATTAATTATTATATTGGTATTGTTTATTATAATTGTTCCGGTGCGGGGAGCGGAATCTGACATTGCGCTGTTTGTATCGCCGGCAGGAAATGACTTAAACAGCGGAACAATTGATTTTCCTTTGAAAACAATGGATGGCGCTAAAAACAAAATAAAACAGCTTACGGTTAATAATAATATTACTGTTTATTTTCGCGGTGGCGAATATAAAATCAGCAATACAGTAAGCTTTGCGAAAACAGATAGTTTTGATAATTATAATATTACATATCGAGCATATCAGAATGAAAAAGTTGTTTTTAGCGGAAGCGTTAAAATTGATAACAGCAAAATCATCACCGCCATTGACGAGGCAGCTAAAAGCAGGCTGGACGCCGGTGTGCGAGACAGGATTGCGGCAATTGACCTGTCCTCGGTTCAAGCGGATATATATGATATTTCAGACCTGAAAAATATTCCTGAAATTGTGTACAACGGAAAAATATTAAATTATGCCAAGTATCCCAATGATGGTTATTTATATGTGGAGCAGGTGCTTGACAAAGGCGTTTTAAACACCTCGGGCGCAAAATGGAAATGTTCTAACGCCGTTTTAGATAAACTGCAAAATGATACAAATGTGTGTGTCGGCGGAAGCTTGCTATATGAATGGTATTGGAATTTAAATAAGGTAAAAACCATTGATACTATAAACGATACCATTGAAACTCTGCTGCCTTTTGCATATAGCAGCGAGGTTGGAATTAAAACTAAAATGCCTTTTTATTTTACCAATTCCATATCGCTCATTGACCAGCCGGGTGAATATTACATAGATAAAAACGCTAAACTTTTATATTTTTACCCGCCGGACAATTATCAAGATGCGGAGGTTGAAATAATCAGCCTTTCAAAAACAATGATAGAAATGAAGTATGCCAAGAATATTACATTTAAAAATATTACATTCCGAAACGGGCAAAGCCATGGATTTAATACAAATTATTGCGAAAATATTGCAATTGACAACTGTGTGATTGAAAATTTCGGCGGCAACGCCGCTAATTTCTGGGATAGTAAAAACTGTAAGGTTATCAATTCAACAATAACGGATATAGGCGGCTCGGCGGTCAACGCGCATGGCGGAAACATAGAAACCATGACAGGCTCGGGATTTCGAATGGTTAATAATATAGTAGAAACAACAGGGCGAATCAATAAAAATCAGGCTGTAGCGATTTGGACGCACGGCTATAATAATGGAACAGGCGCTTATGTGGCCTACAACAGGTTTTCGGATATGCCGTTTCAGGCGGTAGGAGCCGGCTTTGAAGACATTGTTGAGCACAATGAAATTTTCGGCGTATGCAAAGCGTCAGGCGACATGGGGGCAATATATATCGGCGGAAGCTTTATTTATAGGGGCATTAAAATCAGAAACAATTATATTCATGATATTCCATGCAATTTTCAATACAGTTCGTTTGGTACTAACGGAATTTATCTGGACATTATGGCAAACGGCGCGGAGGTTTATAACAATGTGGTCGTAAATGTGAGCCGTAATTTTTACTATTCCTCCGAAGGCGGGCAGAACCGTGTATATAACAATATATTTGTCGGAAACGACAAAACGGGTATGTATAAGGTTCAGCCTTTATCATCGCAGACAATCCGCGTAATGGATTACGGCGCAGGCAGAACCGCAGACGAAATTAAAGCACAAATACCCCAATATTCCTATACAAACGAGCTTTGGACAACTAAATATCCCGAAATTAAAGCGGCGCTTGAATTGGAAAAACCAATGCTGCCCACGCATCTGATTTATAATAATATTTTGTACAACTGCGGCGCAATGGCAATTGCGGAAAGTGCGTATCAAAGTGATTTTACAAGCATTTATCATAATTGGGAAAAGAAAATAAACCCGGGGTTTATGGATTTGCGTTACGGTAATTATCAGCTCAAATCCGACGCGCGAGTATACTGCGCGCTTAAAGAGTTTAATAAAATTGATATGTCGTCTATCGGCACTTTGACAGGTCAGTTTGAAAAAAGACTCAAAAATTCAATTATTATTACGCTTGGAAGCAAAAGCTATTTTGAAAACGGGGAATTAAAATATTTTACGCAGTATCCGCTTATTGACGACGGCGGGCTGAAAGTATCGGGCGAGTTTTTAGCCTTGCTTGGGCAAAGCGGGGCAGGCAGCGTGCCGGTTACATCCCTTGGGCAGTATACCTACAGAAAAATATATTGTGACAGTGGTTTGCTGGTAATAAGCGACAGTTATGATATTTTGGATAAGACAAGCGATGACCAATTGATAAGCTATATAAAAAGTATGTTAAACTGAAAGGGGTAAATCTATATGAAAAAATTGTGTTTCTTGATTTGCGGTTTATTTTTACTCAATATGACCTGTATTGCGCAGACGGAAAACGTACTAATGCTTTATGTATCCGTTGAGGGAAGCGACGCGAGTGACGGAAGCATCGGCAGCCCGTTTGCGACAATTGAAAAGGCGCAGGAAGCTATACGCAATTTAAAGGAATATCCAAGCGGCGGCGTATGCGTAAGCTTTCGTGAGGGAGAGTATAAAATCAGCAAAACCATACGTTTTGAGCAAAAAGATTCCGGAAAAGAAAACGCGCCTGTTATTTATCGTGCGTATCCCAATGAAAAGGTTTCTTTTTCCGGCTTGAAGGATCTTTGCTATAAAGATTTTACCGAGGTTAATGACCAGCAGGCAAAATCTAAAATTTCCAAAGATATTTTGGGAAAAATGAAACAAATGGATTTATCCAAAACAGACGTCGACCTTGGCAAGCTGTTCCACTACGGACAGGATTATACAGCCGAAAGCAGCGTGTGGAGCGAGCTTGTTTTTGACGGAGAGATAATGGATTTGGCAAGATATCCTAACGACAAAAAGTATCTTTATGTTGAAGAAACTTTAACAAACGGCGCTGAACCGGATGTGGGTTCACAATGGAAATCATCGGACGAATTGGTTAAGACTCTTGAAGGCGAAACAGACTTATGGACCATGGGCTGGTTTATATGGCACTGGACAACTAATTTTGAAAAGGTGAAAAGCGTATCAAGCGACGGTGTGATAGAATCCGCGGTTCCCATTAAAACTCACGGCACAGTAAGGGTATCAAAAAATATGCCTTATTACTTAGTAAATTCATTAAAGCTCATTGATATACCCGGGGAATATTATATTGACAGAGATAAGAAAATGTTATATTTCTATCCTCCCAAAGATGTTGCGAATGTAAAAGTCGGGCTCACTTCGCTAAAGGACAACATGATAGAAATGAAAAATGTGAGCGGCGTTACCTTTGAAAACATTACCTTTGAAAACGGCAGAGCAATCGGCATTGAAACAAGGGATTGCAAAAATATTATAGTTGACGGCTGCACCATTCAAAATTTCGCAACCAATGCCGCAAACTTCTGGGGAAGCTTAAATTGTCAGGTGATAAATTCCGAAGTTTACAATATCGGCAGCAGAGCGGTGAATGTTGAGGGAGGAAACGCGGAAAATTTAACTTCCTGCGGATTCAGGCTGGTAAATAACGAAATACATAAATTGGGACGTATAAATAAAACGCAAGCTACCGCTATCTGGGGGCATGGCTACAACGGCGGCACGGTCGGAGTATACGCGGCCTATAACAAAATGTATAATATGCCGTTTCAGGTAGGCGGTTTCAGCATGAACGGGATTATGGAATACAACGAAATATTCGATTGCGCCAATGAATCGGCAGATATGGGCGCAGTATATATGGGCGGTACGTTTATCAGCGGCAGAGGCGTAAAAATACGTTATAATTATATACATGATATTCCATGCAACTTTATCGGTGAAACAGGGTACGGCACCAACGGTATATATCTGGATATCGACGCGTGCGGCTATGAGGTATATGGAAATGTGGTTGCCAATGTGCACCGCAATATGTATTATTCTTCCTGCGGAGGCTACAACAAGGTATATAACAATGTTTTTATCGGCAATAAAAATGCGGAGTCAATCAAAGAATTTCCAACCTCCGCGCAGACTATCCGTGTAATCGGAAGCGGCGCGGGCGATGACAGGGAAAAAGTTAAAGCACGCTTCAAACCGTATGCGTATCAAAATGAAATCTGGCTTAAAACTTTTCCCGAGGTAGCGGAAGCGATAAAAAAGGAATACCCATTGCAGCCGTCTCACAAAATTAATAATAATATCATGTATAATTGCATGGAAATGTCAATCTGCGACGAAACATTTCAGGACCCGTATACCGAAATTAAAAACAATTGGATTAAAGATACCGACCCGGGGTTTGTTGATTTGGCGGGGAAAAATTATCAGCTGCGGAGCGACGCACCTGTTTTAAAGGAGCTGCCCGATTTTAAGATTGTTGATATGCAGCAGATAGGGCTTAGAAAAGAACGGGTTTCCTCGGGCGCGGAAACGGTTATTCCTGATGTTCAGCCGCCGGCACAGGACGCGGATGTTGCTTCAAAAGTAAAAAACGCGCTTGTGCTCAAGGTTGATTCAAATTACGCAATTCAAAACGGTACAAAGGTTGAAATTGAGGTTCCGCCTGTTATAATAGACGACAGAACATTTGTGCCTCTCAGATATATTTCGGAAGCGTTCGGCGCGAGGGTTGGCTGGAATGAATCCACACAGCAAGCCGCAATTGTTGATAATGATACGGTTGTTATTTTTAAGTTGGGCAGTAATATCATTAAAATCAACGATACGGAAACGCAGATGGACACTGCCGCGCAAACCGTTCGCAGCAGAACTATGATTCCGCTTAGGGCTTTAGCGGAAGCGTTAGGCAAAAAAGTTTTCTGGGATGACCGGGGTATAATTATTATAAGCGGTGAAGCATACGAAGCGGACGGCACATTTATTGAACAGTTAATCCAATACATGCAATAGCAGAAAGGAACGATGGAATGAAAAAAATATTTTTGTTAATCGTTTTGATATTCCTCAATGTAAATTTTGCGGCAAGCGCAGCTGATTATACAAGCTTTGATTTGTCGAAAACAGATACCTTTTTAAATTTAAAAAACAAATTAAATACACAGGTGGTTGTATATGCGGACTTGCAGAAAATTGAGAATTTTAATTCGGACTTTTCATTTGCGAGCAGCAATGCAATTGTCGCGGCGGTAAACAGCTCGGGGTATGTACAGGCGCTCAATGTAGGTTACACAGTCGTAAGCCTATACTATCAAAATACGCTTAGGGCAAGCATTGTAATTGTTGTTACCGATTTGGACACAGGCAGGATATATTACGACAGCTTTGAATCCGACGCAAACAAAACGAGCGATTACGCGCTTGGCGGCACATACAGCTATGACGCCTTAAAAGGAGATAAATACTGCATGAATCCTTTGGGGCACAGCGCAATGATGTGGTTTTATGACGATATGAACACAACCACAGGCTTTTTAGCCATTACAGACCAAACGCCGTCCAATATTTATTGTGACATAGGCATAAGCAGCAGCGCTTTTGCGGGAACATATGTACTTAAGGATACTACAATCAACCAAACGTTAAATACAAAAATCGCCAGAAGCAACGGTTGGCATCAGGTGTTTGTTGATTACAGCACGACAGGCAGGCAAATTTTGTATTTAGACGGCACAGCTATTTATAATAGCAGCAAAACAATAAATCCGATTTATTGGATCAGAATAAGGGCGGTAAGCGGAACAAACAGATTCTACGCTGATGATTTTGCGACATTTACTTTAGATGGCAAGCCTGTCGCGTATGACCTTAATATCAGCGGCGGCATTGCGGCCGGCAATATGCTGACGGCTGAATATAAAGTATATCATCCCCGCGGTCACAGCGAGTCAAACACTTTAATCAATTGGTATAAAAGCGCGGATTATGCCGGCACATATACCAAAGTGGGCGAAGGGACGGCTTATACTGTTAAAAGCGGCGAAGAAAACAGTTTTTTCAAATTTGAAGTAACACCAAAAACCGCTACCTATACAGGCGTAACGGTGGCAAGCGCCGTTAAAACGAAAAATACCGCGCCTGCCGCTAAAAATATAGTCGTGTCGGGGTCGGTAGAAACAGGGGATACATTGCAGGCAAGCTATGAATATTTTGACGTAAACGGCGACACGGAAGAGGGGAGTATATACGAATGGTATATAAGCGGCACAAGAGATGGTGAATACATACAAATTCCGTTCGCGAATGCCTTAACCTATACTGTTACAGCAGCGGATAACGGAAAATATATTAAATTTGCCGTTACTCCGAAAACCTCGCAAAGCGAACCGTATATAGGCGAAAAAGTATTTTCGGAAGCTGTTGAAAAAGCGGTTGCGCCTGTTGCGTCTGATGTTACAATTGACGGACTGCACTCTTTAGGCGCAGTTTTAACCGGTTCCTATAAATATTATGACGCCAATCGCGATGAAGAAGGCGAAAGCATAATTGAATGGCTGCGCAAAAACACAGACAATCAAACGGAGATGATTGGTAAAGGCTCGCAATATACTCTAACCGAGCAGGACATAGATAAAACCATTTATTTTGCGGTTACACCCGTTTCCCGAAAAACGCCGTATCAAGGTGAAACAGTTATGAGCGAGGGGTTTGTAGGGCTGTCAAAGCCGCAGGCGAAAAATGTAAAAATAGGCGGCTCCGCAGCTGTAGGACAACTGATTAACGGTGAATATACCTATTCGCACAGTTTGGGTATTGGAGAAGGTAAAAGCAAATATCGCTGGCTTGTTAAATCGGGCAGCGGCTATAGTGAAATCGGAAATGAAATAAGCCTTAAAATTTCTTCCGATTTAAGCGGTAAAAGCATAGTTTTTGAAGTAACTCCGGTGGCGGCTCAAGAGCCGGCTGCTGGTGAAGCGGTTAAGAGCCCATCGGTTTCGGTAAGCAAATCGGAAACAAAATCTGTTCGTGTCGGCGGCGGAGGCGGAGGCGGCGGAGGCTCATCTGTTGTGGTTATACCGCAGAATACGCCGACGCCTCAGCCGTCACAAACGCCTGAACCAACACCGTATGCGGAGGATAATTCTCCGGTTGACGCCGCTTTGTTTACCGATATTTCAGGTCACTGGGCTGAAACGGAAATCCGTTGGGCGGTTGAAAACGGATATTCAAAAGGAGTAAGCGCGGATAGCTTTGACCCGGAGGGCAGCCTTACAAACGCGCAAATGGCGACTCTTTTGGCAAGAGCGGCAAAGCTGGAACCTGCGGATTACAAAAATGTATTTTCCGATGTAACCGCAGACAAGTGGTACGCTGGCTTTATACAAGCGATGGCAGATAAAAAAATCATTGCCGCCGATACAAATAAATTTGAACCCGAACAAAAGCTTACCCGCGAAAATATGGCGGTGATGGTAATGAAAACATACGCCTATTTAACGGGTGAGGAAATTGCGGTTGATAAAAAACAAAATATTTCGGACAGAGAAATGCTGAAAGCATGGAATGAAGTTTATGTAGACAAAGCGATGGAGCTTGGAATAATCAAAGGAATGGGCAATAATGCGTTTAAACCGCTTAGTTTTTCCACCAGAGCGCAAGCGGTCACCTTTATTAAAAGATTAATTGAAAGTGTGGAAGGTATAAATCAATGAATATGAAAAAAATATCGGTTTTTATGCTGACTTGCATTATCATGCTGTCCGCCAATGTTTATGGAAGCACATCTCTGGATGGCTTTGTATTTTCAGACGACACGACTTCAGCAGGGCAAGCGGAAAAGAAAACCTATACCATGGACGGGCTTAACGGGTTTGTATTTGAAGGTGAGCCGCCGGAGCCGAAACCGGCTGAAAATATAGTGATTGTTCCTGATAACAGCGTGCCGATTCCAGCTGAATATCAGGAAAGCTATATGCTTTTAAAATCAATTGGACTAATTTTTGATAATGACGGTACAAATGTTAGCGCCGGCTATACACGCAAGCAGTTCGCAAAGCTTTCCGCTTCGCTGTTTAAAGCAGGCGCTATGGATGGCAATGTTTTTGCTGATGTTGCGCAGGATGATGAATACCGCGAATATATCAATGCGGCAGCCGCCGCAAAAATTATGAACGGCGTTGAGGGGGACAGATTCAATCCAAACAATGCGCTCACATACCCGCAAATGCTTAAAGTGCTGATAAAGGCGGTCGGATATGAAGCGGTTGCCGAGGAAAACGGCGGGTATCCAAACGGATATTTTATGGTGGCAAACGAGCTTAAAATTACTAAAAATATAAAAGCGCAGGCGAATGACAAGGTTACGCTTGAAATGGTTTTAAGAGCTGTTTTTAATACGCTGAATACCAACGTTTATGAAATTTCCGCTTTAGGCGACGGCACAAAATATCAAAAAAGTGATGAAACCTTGCTTGAGAAAAGCTTTGAAATTTATAAAATCAAAGGCATTTTCAATGAAATTTACGGCAGTAATATTTACGGCGACTCAAGCTGTACTAAAAATGAGATTTGCATTGACAGAATTCCTATGAATTATGAATCGCTGGATATGCAATTGTTCGGAAACAGGGTTTTGGCATATGTAAGGGTGGAGGATGACGATAAAACCGTATTGTTCATGAAGCAGGAGGACAGCATATCCATTACGATACGGGATAAAGATTTAAACTCTGTTGATAATAACGAGGTTTGTTATCAATCGGATGATACAGAAAAAAAGGTACATATGACGGACGATGCGAAAGTCATTTGGAACGGCGCGTATTTGTCCACAGTGCGGCAATTTGACGCAAATGAAATTATTCCCGATTCGGGCGAAATTACCTTTGTGGATTATGACGATGACAATCAATATGACGTGCTGCTTGTGTGGTCATATACTCATTATGTTGTGGAAGATGCGATTTCAGATATAAACAGAATTTATTTTGCTAACGCGCAGAAATTTGGGGGTATGCCTTATCTGGAGCTTGACGAGGATGAAGCTGAATATATAACGAATATTACATATCAAAATGAATTAATTCCGATAAGTCAAATCAAAAAAGGCAATGTGGTATCAGTTGCGGCAAGCAAAAACAAAACCGGCAAAAAGCTGATGAGCATTAATGTTTCTACCGAAAATATCAGCGGTATTGTAACCGAAATTCAAGACGACGATTTTGCGTATATAGACGGCAAGATTTATCCGCTGGCATTTGGATATGCGAAAAACAGCGTTGACAAATTAGAGGTTGGGGTAAGCGCGAAATTTCTATTAAATTACAGGAATGAAATTACAGGTATTGATACTTCGGTTTCTAAATTTGAAATGCTGGTAGGATATTTAACATCGGCATATCTGACAACCGATTTAAACAAAAAGCTTGAAATGCAGATTTTATCAAGCAAAGGCGAATGGTTTGAATATAAATGCGATGATAGCGTCACGGTTTCAATAACGCAGTCGCTTAGCGGTATAAGCGAGGCAGTTTACAAAACAGCGCAGTTTGATATGCTTGAAACATTTATTAAAAACCGCATTGGCAAGACAGGCGTGTTAATCGGGTATAAACTTAAAAACGATGAAATAAGCGAGATATATTTTTCGGATGATTTATCAAAGGCATCCGGATATCCGGGACTTAATAAGCAATATTTCTCATTGGATTACAGCATGAGCGGAGATACGTCGGTTCGATTATACGATGGTACTATCGGTTCGAGAATGTTCGCGGACGCGAAAACAAAAGTGTTTTTAGTGCCAAATGACCTGTCGGGCGGAGTGGAGAAAAAATTGTATAAAGTGGGTACTACGCAGCTGTTTGACACACCGAATGATATATATTTGGAAAACGTTAAAATGTATGAGGTGGGCGCGGATCGCAATGTAGGCTACATAGTACAGGAGCTGGATACTATAAGCGGAGATACAGTCAACCTGTCCGAAACAATGGTGGTAATAAATAAAGTTGTTAAAACGGTTAACGCCGATAACGAATCCGTTTTTCAAATACAAGGAATGAAAGCAGGCAACCCTTATAAAGTCAACACCAGCGCTGATTACGGCAATGTGCCTGTAGTAAATACCGAGGATAAATGGTATCGTGAAAATTTATCGGCGGCGGCGCTTAAAGAGGGCGATGTAATTCAATGCACTCTTGATAACGCGGGGGATGTTGTGAATTTCAGATTGCTTTATAGAATAGGCGACAGCTTTTTTGAAAAATGGGATAAGAATGAAATTATTACCCCGGACACCAAAATGTCATTGCTGCATACAGGGTTTGGAATTGTTACGGAAAAATCGGGTAACTGTTTGGTGGTAAATTGTAAAGACGCTTCCGACGCGACATATGAAAAAGCGTACAGAGTACTTAACACAAATTTATATTCAATTAAGTTTTCAGACGACACGCCTGTAATTAAGAAAGCAAAGCTGGTTGATATCGGTGTAGGTGACAAAGTATTTATAAAAAGCTGGTGGAATGTCACAAAAGAAATTTTAGTGGTGCGAGATTAAAAAATTAAATATAAGGGGGATTAAAAATGTTAAAATCCGTAAAACAAAGTCTATTGACGGCGATAATCCTGTGTATGGCGCTTACCACAATGGTGTTTGGAGAAACGCTGTCCGGCTATGAAGAAATTCGGGTTACAAAAACGCAAAGCTACAGCTGTTACGACCAAAGTCCAACAACGGCTATGGTAGTTGAAGGCAGAACAGGTGAAGCATGGGAAATTATTCCTAATGACAATGCTTCGCTGAAATTCAAAAGCTTCGGTCCGGTGGTTAATATTGATTCGTTCGGTCAGATTACCGGAAATACCAGCGGCACGGCAAAAATAGCTGCATTTTATACCAATCCGGACGGCACTGTTTTAAGCGATGATATCCGTATGATTTTCACGCACTATAAAACAACGGCTGATTGGACGCTTGAAAGCTTTGAAAGCAATGCCAACAAAACAAACGTTCAGGTGCGCAGCGGAGCTTACAGTTATCCATCAACTGCCCAATACGATAAATATCCGCCGAATATGGGCAATATGTATATTACGGAAATGTGGTTTTATGATGATATGATAACAAGCTCCGGCGGCGTTGCTACCAATAATGACGCAGGTAATGCTACCAATCGCCAATGGTATTTAATTGTCGGGGTTGACGGCGCTGTGTCAAGTGATTCATATTACTATAAAGATACAATTGCTTCGGTTGATTCTCATATTTCAGGCGTTAAGCGCAGTAAAGGGTGGCATCAGGTGGTGGCAGACCCATCTAATTTTAATAAGCTTAATTTATATCTGGACGGCGTTTTAATTTATACTAAGGCTGTTACAACTCAGTTTACGTCCGGTATGTTTTTGCTGAGAGGCCTTAAAACAAGCGGCACGGATTTAATGTATTATGATGATTTTAATGTATTTAAAAATACAGACGGCAGACCTATAGCATATAATGTTAAAATCGAAAATGCGGTTTGCAATCAGGCTGTAAAAAGCAAAAACCTGATAGCGTCCTACGATTTTTACGCTCCTTGCAGAGAGGAAGGGGATACGCAGATTCGCTGGAGAAACACAGATTGGAGCTATCAAACGGCATGGGCTTCCGCTAAAGCAGGTCAGGAAATTTTATTATCGCTTGCAAGCTTACCGAAGGTTAATGATATCTGGCTTAGAGTTCAGCCCGTAAGCACCGCAACGTCAATAGATTATCAAAAAGGCCCTGAATCGATAAGCGAAACTATTACGATGGTCGGAGATAACGCGGGCGTGAACAAAGAGCTTGTGTTTGTCGGAAAAGATAATCTGGCATATCGTGATATCACAGACAGCGGACTAATCGGCGAATCTAAAATTATTGCCCGTTATAAAATTTTAAATAATACCGCGTCAGGCTACAACTCGCTTTTTATAGGCGCTCAAAAAAATGCGGGCTTACTTGAAAGCTTGAAATATCAGAATATCGCGGTGCCCGCAAATGACGTCGCAACTGTCGATATTGAGTTTGACGTTATAGGCAATACCGTTTTAGACGTTTTTAACTGGAGTGACTGGCAGTCTATAAGCCCTAAAGCTACGAAAACAACCTATGATTATTTAGGAATACAATAAGGATGACTTTATATGAAAAACAATAGCTCTATGGTAGCAAATGCACCGAACATATCAAAGAAACTGCATATAAAAGATATAGCTAAGTATAAAATGCTGTATGTAATGCTGATTCCGGGTGTTTTGTGCCTGATTTTATTTCAATATCTGCCTATGGCAGGAATTATGATTGCGTTTAAAGATTATAATCTGAGCGAGGGCATTTTAAAAAGCCCTTGGGCGGGAATGAAGCACTTTTATCAGCTGTTTTCAAATCCCACTTCGATTCAGATTATCAGCAATACAATAATAATCAGCTTGTATAAACTGATTTTTGGATTGCCGGCGCCGATAATTCTTGCGCTGGCGCTGAATGAAGTGGGTAATCATTATTTTAAAAAGCTAGTTCAAACCATCAGCTACCTGCCATATTTTATCTCATGGGTAATTGTGGCAGGAATGATTAATAATATTCTATCACCGAACGGAGGAATAATTCCGCTGATTATCTCATCGGTTACAGGTGAAAAAAATATCAGCCTTATGACCGAGCCTAAGGTATTCCGCAGTATTTTGGTTATCTCGCATTTGTGGAAGGAAACAGGCTGGAGCAGCGTTTTATATTTAGCGGCTCTCTCCAGCATTGACGTTACGCAATACGAAGCCGCAATAATCGACGGCGCAAACCGTATGCAGCGAATAATACATATCACGCTGCCATCGCTGTATTCGCTTATTATTACGGTTACGATTCTGGCTTGCGGCAATATTTTAAACGCCGGATTTGACCAGGTATTCAATATGCAGAACAGCATGGTAATGGAAGTGTCCGATATTATCGACACCTATGTTTATCGTATCGGTATTGTGCAAATGTCTTATAGCTTTTCATCGGCTGTGGGGCTGTTTAAATCATTAACGGGGCTTATTATGCTGCTGCTCGTCAATTTTGTTTCAAAAAAGCTTACGAATGAAGAAAGCGGAATATGGTAGAAGGGATGTGTTTGGATTGAAAAGTAATACTTTGGGAGATAAAGTGGTTTTGTCAATTGTTTATTTTACTTTATTTCTGCTTTTTCTTGTCACTCTGTATCCATTTTGGCAGGTGTTGATATTGTCAATCAGCAGCAGAAAAGAAGCGCTTACCATGGGCTTGCACCTTTCTACAAAGGAAGTGGATTTTACAGCTTATAAACAGGTGCTGCAAACAGAAGAATTTTGGCTTTATTTCAAAAACAGTATCGTCAGGGTGGTCGTGGGTACTTTGCTTAGCGTTTTAATGGTATCGCTGACAGCCTATCCTCTGTCTAAAAGTGATTTGCCCTTTAATAAAACAATCACAAGCTTGTTTTTATTTACCATGATGTTTTCGGGCGGGCTAATCCCTACTTATCTGGTAATTAAATCCTTAAAGCTTACAAATACCATATGGGCATTGATTTTGCCTTACTCCGCCTCCGCCTATAATATTATTATAATGAGGAATTTTCTAAGGTCGATACCCGGTGAGCTGACGGAATCGGCATATATCGACGGGGCGAACGAATTTCAGATATGGTACAAAATTATTTTGCCGTTATCAAAACCGGCAATGGCGACAATTGCGCTTTGGGTTGCGGTTGTTCAATGGAACGCATATTTGGATGTGCTTATTTATATTACTGACCGGAATAAATATGTGTTGCCTATAATTTTAAGGCGTGTTTTGATTGAAAATCAATCAAGTATGTATATCAGCAATGATATGAGCGGCGTTATAACGACGCCGACAGAAGAAACAGTGAAATCAGCATTGATAATGGTCAGCACATTACCGATTGTGGCGGTATATCCGTTTTTGCAAAAGTATTTCACAAAAGGTATTATGCTAGGCGCTGTAAAAGGTTAATCCTGAAAGGAATGATTAGATGAAATTTAAAAAAATCGTTTGTGTTATTTGCGCATTGCTTTTGTTTGTAACGACAATAAGCGGATGTTCAACAAAAAAAGAGAGTTCAAAGACGGGACAGGGCAAAATAAAGCTTAGTTACGCAAGTTGGGTAACCGGGCCTGTAAAAGATAACAGTATGGTAGAGCAAAAGCTGGAGCAGAAATTCCCCGATGTGGATTTTGTTTTTATCCCGTTTGAAAGAGAAACATGGCAGCAGCAGCTTAATACCAGAGTAGCCGGCGGCGATATTCCTGATATTATTTATCGCGACCATGTATATTACGTTATTGAATACGCTAAACAAAACCTCATTGCGGAGGTTCCGTTTGAAACGGTAAAACAATACGCGCCGGATATAACAAAGGCTACGATGGATTATGGCACAAGTGTTTGGCTGAGCTGCAATGTAGACGGTAAAAATTATGGTCTGCCTATGATGCAGCCGAATCAAAGCTATCCCAGCACCGACGCTTGGCGTAAAGATTGGCTTAATAATGTCGGCATTAACAAAATTCCTGAAACCCTTGATGAATACGAAGAGGCATTGCGCCGTTTTGCAAATAATGATCCGGATAAAAACGGGCAGAAGGATACATATGGTTTATCTTTCAATGCAAAATCATCGCCGTCTTTCATGTTTAAAACAATCTTCTCGGCTTATAATACCTTGCCGGGCACATGGATGTTTGATGAAAACGGAAAAATAATTTACGGCAGCGTAACTCCGCAGGCAAAAGAAGCGCTCACAAAGCTCAATAAATGGTATTCGGAAGGTTTAATTGACCCCGAGTTTATAACAACGGATACAGCCGCGCTGAAACAAAAATGGGTCAATGGCAAAATCGGTTTTATGCCGAACGGAACATGGTATCGTTTGATTCCAAGCGGGGAATATTATGAAGGCGTAAAAGCGGTAAATCCGCAGGCCGAGGTTGAAATGGGCCCGGCGCCGAAAGGTCCGGATGGTCATTTTGGTTATGGCTTGGGCCAGGAGGGCGATGGCGGCGCGATTACTTCGTCAATAGTTTTCGCGAAAAAATTAGAATCCGAACCTGAAAAGCTTCATAAAGCGATTCAGATAGTCAATACAATGATGTCCGATTCCGATATTTACAGCTTACTCAAATACGGTGTTGAGGGTGAAAACTGGAAACGTGATTCACATAACGGAGTAGAATTGAATCCTCCGTATAATTTGCCGCAAAACTGCGCAGATTTAGGAACGAATTTATTCGCGTCGTTCTACGCGACGCCGGAGGTTCAAACAAAATATACAAGAAATGATATTGATGAGATTACAAAATTCGCAAAAATGGGAAATGTACACAAAATTAACATATGGGTTGATTATTTTGTTTCTCAGGATAATAAAAAGCTGGGTGATAACGCGCAGCTGGTAGCGGACAAATGGCTTGCGAACTTTATTGTCGGAAAAGAACCGCTCACTAAGTTTGACCAATATGTTGAAGAATGGTACGCGGCAGGCGGACGCCCGCTCACAGACGCGTTTAATCAGGCATATTTAAGCGGAAAAGAAACTATGAAAAGTATTTTAAGCCAGGTTGAATAAGCCTTAATTAATATTGTAGAAATAATGGGATAATTTGCGATGCATTTTATCCCATTATATACTTGAAAATTAAAATAAATATGATATAATTTATATATATAGGGGAGGGTTTGCTGTGACGAAAATACAAAAAAGGATGAGTATGATATTTTTCATTTTAAATATTATACAAATCATTGTAATCGGCAGTTATGTTTTTTATGTAATGATTAATTTTTCTAAAAATGAAATCGCAAGCGCATCACAGCAAAGTCTTTCGGAAATGATTTATAACATGGACAGAAAAATTATGATGATTGAGAATTACTCAAGAATTATTGATAAAAACGAAAAGATTTTCAATTTGATTTTATCGCATAACTGGAGCAGCCTTGACGGGGATTACCTGCTTAATTCCGGCTATTTGGACAAGGAGCTTGCGCAGGCTTTTTATGAAATTGATAATATTGAAGGCGTGATTATATTTCCCAAAAACGGCGGTAGCTATTTTTATAAAAACAATGATTTAGACGCGGATAAGCTGGCAGGGTCTGATTGGTTTAAAAAAATTAGTAAGTCCGGCGGGGAGCTGTTGTGGCTGGGCAACCAAACCTTGCCTACAAAGTATGAAAGCAGCAAGACTTTTTTTGTCGCCGGCAGAAAAATGATGACTTTAAATTCCGCCTTTTCGAATAATTCTTATATTAGTGATTTGGGTGACGTCATTTTTCTATTTAATTCTGATAAATTTCTGCCTAATTTTATTGATTATAAGGATAAAATCTGTGTTACAAATGCGGTTGGCGATGTTATTCATTCCACTTTAAAGGACGCGGATTCGGTTATTAACGTAAATAAATTTGAACCTCATTATCTGAAATTTGAAGGCAGCCAATATTTCGCAAGCTATAAAAAGTCGGATATGACGGGCTGGCATTTTTATTATTTTCGTCAGACAGAATCTTTGGTGAAAAATATATTATACCTTTTAATCATAATGAGCTTCATTTTTTTGCTTAGCTTAATCACGGTGAATATTGTATTTTACTTTGAAACAAAACGCATTTTTCACCCGCTTACCGATATTATGAAAGCAATGACGGACATTGGCAACAATCGGTTTGACGTTCATATTCAAACTCAGAAGGATAATGAACTATACCTTATTTGCGACGGAATCAATAAAATGTCTAAAGAGCTTGAATTATTGATGAAAAAAACTATCTTAATTGAAAATCAAAAGAAAACAGAGCAAATCAGGGCTTTGCAATATCAAATGAATCCGCATTTTCTGTACAATACGCTGGCAAGCATGAAAATGGTGGCTTTGTCGCATAATATCATGCCCATTGCGGAAAACATCGAGGTGCTGTCAAGGCTGCTTAGAAACACTTTAAATAAAAACGATGAATTAATTACAATTGATTTTGAAATCAATAATGTCATGGATTATATCACATTGCAGCAATTTCGGTATAAAAACAGAATTTTTGTGTTCCTGCGCGCTGACGAAAGCGTAAGACAATGCGAAATTCCAAATTTGCTGATTCAGCCTATAGTTGAAAATGCTGTTATGCATGGACTTAGTGAAAAGCTTAATCAGAATAAACAGGCAGTGCTGCTGATTGATATTTTAGATTGCGCTGACAATGTTACAATTTCGATTTTTGATAATGGCTGCGGCATAAGCGGTGATGATAAATTGATGAAGCCGAAAGAAAAAGGTATAGGACTTGGCAATGTTAATGACCGAATAAGGCTTATTTACGGCGACCAATACGGACTTACGGTAGAAAGCGAAAAAGATAAATTTACAATGGTTGAGATTCAAATTGAGAAACGGTTTTTGAAGCAAACGCAGGAAAGGGGAAGTATCCATGATTCGCTTGGTAATTGTTGACGATGAGCCTCTGGTAAGAGAAGGCATATGCAATCTCATCCGAAGCAGAGAAAACGATTATGAAATTGTAGCGGATTGTTACAGCGGCGAAGACGCTTTAAAGGTCGTTCAAAGAACAAAAGTCGATATTATTATTACCGATATAAAAATGACAAAAATGAGCGGCATTAAATTAATTGAAGAAACCAAAAAAATTGCGCCAGCGATAAGTTTTGTTATTTTAAGCGCGTTCAGTGATTTTGAGTTTGTAAGAAATTCGTTTCAGCTGGGCGTAGAAGATTATATTATTAAAACAGAAATAAGCTATGAACGTATTATAAGCGTGCTTGATAAAATCAAAGAGAAAATTATTTCGCAGGAAGCGGATTATTTTAAAGAAATAATTAAAGATACACTGCTGAAAAAGCTTATTGGCGGCAATCATGATAAAGAAGCGCTTGAAGATTTAAAGCAATATAAATTCGAGCTGGATTTAAATTCACTGAAAATCATGTTTGTGAAAATAAATGATTTTGACAATTATATCCAGAATGAATTTGATTTTGACGAGGTTTTGGTAATTTACGGCATTAAAAATATAATGCTTGAAATCCTAAAAGAAACTAAAACGGAATATGAAATTTTATATAAAAACAATGGCGAGTTTATTGTTTTTTGCAGCTTTGAGAATATTTTAAGCGAAAAACAAAGAACAGATTCGCTTATGTCGGTTTGTCTTCAGCTGAAAACCGCGATTTTTAAATATCTAAACAGATCTATAGCTGTTGGCATCAGCGGATATTACAAGAATAAAATGCAGGATAATCTGTTTCAGGCAATGACTGCCTGCGAGATGAATTTTGTATGCGGCAGCGTGGTTTTTTATTCAAGTAATTTTGACCGGAATAATCATCAGAATTTAACTAAATATATTAGTCAGATAAATAATATTCTGCATGATATTTCTTTAGGATATTCGGATTTTAATTTTGAAATGCCGGCAATTTCACTTGAAAAAGTTACTAAATCCGATGTTGTATATTTGAAAAATATGTATGAACAGTATTTTTATAATTTACTGGAGTATACCAAAAAAGAAAATATGTATGAATATTTCACGGGTGAAATGGACTATTATTCAGGATATCTCAAAAAATGGGGGACTATGCCGGAAACGCATGAATGGTTTGAAAAAATGCTGGGGAAAATGGTTGATTTATCTTTATTAAACCAAAAATTAAGCCAAAGAATTATAAGATATATTTTGAGCAATTATCAAACCTCAATTTCACTTAACGAGATTGCGCAAAGCCTTAATATGAATCCTAATTATATCAGCAGAATTTTCAAAAAAGAAATGGGTATGGGGTTTTCCGAATATTTAATAAAAGTTCGTATTGAGAAATCGCTTGAGCTAATAAAAGAAAATAAATATAATATAGCGCAAATATCTTTAATGGTTGGATTTAATAATGTCGAGCATTTTAGCAGAAGCTTTAAAAAAATAATGAAAAAAAGCCCTAAGAATTTTTTTAAGACTTCTGAATATTACAAATAAAACCGCCTTGCTTGGCGGTTTTATTTGTAATTTAATAAATTTAGGTTTTACCTATAATCACCGCAGTCTTTGCAAAAAGCTGTATATGTTTCGTTTTCACGTTCGCATTTTTTGCATATCCATCCACCGCCTAAGGATTTTTTTACATTGGAAACAGGAACGGGTATTTTTATATCCTTATTTTCTTTTAAATCATATCTATTTTGATAATATGAAGATTCTTTTAAATATGTATTGTTTATTTCCAATTGATTTATAATCTCACCTAAAGAATAAAATAACAAACAAATAAAAAAGCAGGCAATTAAACAATAAAAAAATAACGAAAAGTTGAAACCACTTCCGAGTAAACCAACAGCGCTGTTTTTTCCAATTGAAAATGCTCCTATGATTCCAAGTAATAACAAAACCACAGACGAGCCTTTACAAATTTTAGCAACCGAATTTCCCATAGAAATATACCACCTTTCTTATTTTAAAATTACCACCAAATAACATTATATCATAAAAAGTGTTATTGTTCAATCTAGAATTATATACAAATAACAACATAATAAACAAATTTATTACCTTTTGCGCAATAATACGTTGAAAAAGAAAAATTACCGAAAAATTAAAATTATATTACATTAATTTTATAATGAGCCCGGTTTATTTCTATCCCTTTAACACTTCATAACAACTGCGTTACATATATTGAATTTGCTGAATTTTTATGTATAATTAATACAGGAGGTGCGTTATGAAGAAAATTATATTTTTGGCAGGGTTTTTTATTTTAATAGGAATTTGCGCGAATGCCGCCGCTTTAGAGGCTTGCGACATTAAATTCACTCCAGAGGGTAACGGGAGGTACATTTATGAAAATAATAACGAGGCTATAAGGCGAATGGATTTGTCCGATACTTCCAATCCTAAACCTGCGTATTTAATGAATAATAATAATCTTAAAAAAGACAAATATGCGGTTTTTATTTCAAACCTGAATCATACCGAATCAGAAGACGGCACAGAGCTTGGCTTTGATATTGAGGTTGATATGCAGATTGTGGCGAAATCCGATTTGAATTTCAAAGTAACCTCTGCCGGGTTTGAAATTGTGGATAAAAGAGAATATTATGATAATGGAAATTTGGTGAAATATGAGGACAGCTGGTCATGTCTTACAGCATGGAGCACTTACCTTAAAATTCCGATATACCAAAAGGACGGAAAAAAGTATGAGCCGCAGAAATTTAATCCTGTAGAGATTACGCTTAAAAAGGGTGAGGTATATTGGCTTAGCTCTGTTTTACCCGATTATCGGGAGGTTCCTTATTTGAAAGCCGTACATATTTTAGCCGATTTTGAAATATTATCGGGTAGTGCGGACGTTAATGTTGCCGCACTTAAGCATAACGGCGCGCTTAAAGACCGCAGCCATCATTCACCGAACGCAACATTTGGAATTTATTACAGAGATAAGCAATATAAAGGCATTGCGGAAACATTGCCAAGGATGAATACTTCTCTTTCGTTTGAAATTAACGACACAGTTAAAAGCGGCGCATTACTTCCGGTAAAGGTATATAACCAATACAATCCTCAGGGTAAAATTTTGGAGAAATGGATGACAAATATAAATCCGCAGGCGGACATATGGTCAAAAAACATCTGTACGGAATCCGATATGATTTCAATTAAATATTATGACGAATCAAAACTAAAGTATTATGGAAAATTTGTACCAAAGGACAAACAGTCGCCATACTGGATGTTTGATACATATCACAGCGATACGGAGCTTTATGACGGGTCAGCGAAAAGCGCAGACTACTACAGCCCTAATTATGAGCTTGATGTTAAAAAGGACAATTTGGACGCCGCCTGCAATCTGGGGAATTACGGCGTAAGCTTGTATTATACAATTACGATTAACAACAAAGGCGCAAATAACCGTTATGTAAATTATAAGCTAAATACATCATCAGGAAATATCATTATATTAAGAGATGAAACCGGCAAAATTGCAAATAACTACGCATTATGCAAAGGCAACAGGAATGATAAAAAAGAAGAGGTTTTAGCAAGCGTTTCGCTTCCGGCAAAGAAAAAAACAACATTTATTTTGCAGGTGCTTCTGCCTACCAACGCTGCCGGAGGAATGGAAAATTCCCTTGAAATTGCGGATATCGGGGAAAAAATTGAGATTCCCGATATATACCGTGAAAAAATTGAGCAAAGATACATTTATACAGGTAAGAATTATTTAAAATGGGAAAGCGGAAAGCTATTTGCAACAAATGATTTGGAAACATGGACGCAAAAGACTGTCAGCAATATTGCAAAAGAGCTGTTTGACGGCAATTGGAACGAGTTTGATATTATTGAAACAGAGGGCGGATATATGGTTAAATCGTCCGCATATGACGGTTCGCCCGGCGCATACAGAGAAATTTGGAAACAGCGTAATTGGGTATATTTCTTTAACGAGCAGTTTTATTTGATGTCGCGCAAAAGGTTTGAACAATTCCCGACAGATATGGGTTATGCTAACGGAATTTATTATGTTAAAGCCGGCGAGTGCTACTCCTCATCAGATATGGTTACATGGAATAAGACAGGATTTTCGGCAGTTCCGGTATCAAACGGAGGAAAATTCTGCGCGGTAGTTAAAGATAATGCTTTATATATTTCGGCAGACGGAAAAAAATTTTATAAAACAACCTATTCGCCTGCATTTATCGGAGCGGTAAACGGCGCGTTTTATTACAGCAGCCGAAATAATTTTTATGTTTCGGCAGACGCGGTTTATTGGAAAGAATATGATATAGGTGAAAATGCCAATACGGTAGTTAAAGCGGGAAGCTATCTGCTGGTTAATGATAGGACGAAAATTGAAATACCATCAAAGCCGGAAGAAATTTGGGTTAAATTAAACGATGAGGTTTTAGCTTTTGATACGCCACCGATATTAAACAACAGCCGCACTTTGGTTCCTATGAGGCTTTTATTTGAAAAAATGGGCTGCAAGGTTGAATGGAACGAGGAAACAAAAACAGCAATGGTAACATCGGCAGACAAAATAATAGAGTTTATTTTAGGCAGCGACACGGCTTATATAAACGGAGAGCCTTTTGCCTTGGATACACCGGCGGTTCAGCAGGATTCACGCACGCTTGTACCGTTGCGTTTTCTGTCGGAACAGCTTGGCTATAATGTTTCATGGAATGAGAATCTGAAGCTTGCGGATATTAAAAAATAATTCAGAGGGGATTATGCCATCGGATACGATGACTTAATCCCCCCTTTTAAAAAAACAAAATTAAAAAGCCTCCCTGTAAAGGGAGGCTTTAAATTACAAATTATCTACGATTCTGGAAACAATCCTTACAGTAAACAGGTTTTTCACCGTTTGGCTTAAAGGGAACCATAGTAGATTGACCGCAAGATGCGCAGGTTGCAGGGAACATTTCTCTGTCGCCGCCTCTTGACTGCTGCTTTCTTGATTTTCTGCAGTTAGGGCATCTTTGAGGTTCGTTTTCAAACCCCTTCTCCTTATAGAAAGCCTGTTCGCTTTCTGAAAAAATAAAGCTGTCGCCGCAATCCTTGCAAATTATTGTCTTATCTGCCATTAATTTTTACCTCCTAAAAATTTTTTGGATTTAAGATTTTAAAACATCTCATTCCAAAAAAAATTTAGGAAAGTTCTGTTTAAATATTATAATCCATTTCTAATATATTATTAGCATATTTCTAATAAATTATTAGCATAGTTTTAATTATAACACAGATAATATAAAAAAGCAAGAGTTTTTTGAAAAAAATTTATTTTTATATATTGGAGATAAAATGAATAATCAGCTTTCCCGGGTGTGGGTCATATCTGCCCATAGCTTAAAAACCTTTACAAGATCAACATATGACACTCTGCCGTCCCCGTCTGTTAATAGAAATGTGAAAAATTAGGCGCGTCCCATTTGCAGTATTGAGAAACTCGTAGATTCCCTCACCTATTGTTTAGTCTTTGTATTGTCTTTTGTGCGTAAATAGTTAGGCCGTTTTGGGTCTATAGTCACATTGTTAAAAAAGGTTTTTATGAAGTCATAGAGATTAAATGGTGCCCAAGGTGCCAAATAAGGCACGCCGAAACTGTTTAATGAGACGAGTTCGACTAAAATGTAGGTTAAGAATATAGAAAACCCGTAAAACCCTAATGCACCCGTAAATAAAAGAAGTATAAATTTTAATATCCTAAATGGATTTACTAATGAGTAATCTGGAATTGCAAAAGAAGCAAGCAGTGATACCGATGCAATGATAAGCAAAAGAGGGCTGAAAATTCCAGCTGCTATAGCAGCCTGTCCGATTACTATCGCACCCACGATACCAACTGCCGGACCTATCTGTTTTGGGACTCTAAGCAGAGATTCTCGAAGCAGTTCCATAATAAATTCAATCATTATGGCCCCAATAAACGCAGTGAATGGTACATTCGCGCGCATTTCTGCAAGGGATATAGCATACTTGCTTGGCAAAAGATCAGTGTGAAACATTGTTATTGCAACAAATATGCTTGAAGCTGTGAGAGAAATCATTATAGCAGCATACCGTATCATTCTCCCCAAAAGCCCGAAAAACTTATTATCATACCTGTCGTCGCTAGAATAAAAGAATTCGGCGAAGGTTTTGGGGGCAAGCAAAGCGACCCCGCTGCCATCTACTAGAACTAAAACCTTCCCTTCCATGAGCGAATGGAACGCTATGTCCGACCGTTCGATTAATCCCATACTTGGGAACAACTGCATTTTATTATTTAACAAAAAAGCCTGGAGCTCTCCTGATTCGCCAATGCCGTCAACGTTAATGTTTTCTATTCTTTTTTGAATTTCTGTAACAACAGTATTATTCGCAATATCTTCAATATAAATGACGGCAACTTGAGACTTTGTCCTAACGCCTACCTCGAATTTTTTTATTCGCATGTTTTTGTCCTTAATTCTGTATCTTATAAGCGAAAGGTTCACATAAAGGTTTTCAGTAAAACAATCCTGTGGTCCTCGGACGGTGTAGTTAAGTTGTGGAGTAGGAATCGGCCTATGTTCAACCTTTTTAAAGTTGACCACGATATAGTCCTTGTCTGTTGAAAAAAGAATTATTACCATCCCCGAAAGGATGAATTCTTCTATTTTGCTTATATCTGATTCTATTCTGCAATCATCAGCAAAGATGATGCCATCTATTGTCATCTGCGCGCTTATAGACTTTGTGACTGAAGAACAATATAGCACAAGTGGTTTTACAACGTTTTCGGTAAGTGCTGCTCTGTCTGTTAGCTGCATGATGTAGAACAGTTTAATCATTCCACGCCGGAACGGAATCGACCTTTCTGTAAAATCCAGATTTTTTGATTTCAAAGAAGCTGCTATATTTTCAAAATTGAACTTTACCATCATTTATTCTCTCCCTTCATCTTCTCTCATATGTTTCATAATCCATCATCCACGTTCCGCTTAGTTTGACCTTTGCATCAATATTGAAACTTGCTTTTAAAAATTCATTTTGCCAGTCCATCTTTTCGAATTCTACAGGGAATTTCAAACGAAACTCATCATCAAACTGAAGATAGTCGCAATCAAATACTTTTTGTGCCTGCTCAACTGCATTTAAAAGTTCATGTTCAAGCGTCTTTGTGAGGATTTCGGTAACTTCTGCATTAGAAGCATCATCAAAATTGTACGGAGTTTTTTTATCCCCATACATCAGCTTTGCATCAAAATCATATTTCATATCAAAACTTATCTTTCCTCTCTCATATGATGGTTTAATCTTTCGTTTTTTCAGACTCACCTCTATTGTGAATTTATTATCTTTATAAGGCACGATATAATAAAATTTGGATTTATCCGTCTTTATGAATATCATACCCTTCGATTCTTCCACAGGTATAAAACCATTAATTGTGGTGCCATTGACCACCGAATACCCAATTAATGAATTCTCCTTATCATGTAAACCTATGCAGGGAAGCAAAATGCCGGTGTATCTGTCCGAGAGGTTTTCAAGCACTCGTGAAGTTGTTCTTGAAAAAGACTCTCCTGCATCTTCAAGAGTTTTTAACATTTCCTCTATTGAAAAACCTACAGATACATCTTTCTCATTACTAATTTCAAGTAGCTTCTTGGGATCTTCTTTTGTAATGACTGTTATTGTCTTTTTTCTATATAGTTCATCAGCTCTAAGTCTGAATAAATATTCAACTAAATATTCTTTTGCAAAATCTTCAGTTAATACGAGCGTTCTAACGGCACTAAGGTAAGGCTGCTTATCTAATTGCCTATCCAAGGCTTCCCTGGCTTCGGGTATAGTTTTACCATGGCTTTTAACGTAGATGTATTTTTTGCCTGCGCCTGTGCTCTTGCTTTCGCTTTTATTGCCGCCTTCTATATTTGCAATCTCCACATATAAGTATATTTCATTATCTTTTTTATCAAGAGCGACTGCCGTCACGATTCTCTTTTCGTTTATATCCTTAAAGTCCCCGCAGCCTGATACAAACACAGAAAGAAGGAGCGCAACGGCGAGAATTAAAAGTGTTTTATTGAATTTTATCAAAGTACCTTCCTCCTATGATATATTCAAGCACGTTTTTTCACTTTCGCTAATATAATTATGGTTATAGGAATAAGAAAATTAGAAATTAAAATAAGGTAAATAGCAAAACTCTTATATACCTTTTCCATATCTTTTATTTTTAAAGCAAACACACACAGAATAAAGAAAATCAAACTAATAGCAATTACAATAATATAACGTTTTACTTTCGAGAATATTCTGCAAGCAAATTCCACAACTGCGGCATAAACAATAATCATTCCGGAAAATAAGCTTGCCAACCCAAAAGTGAGGTAGAATATGTCCAACCTTTCAATAACAGGCGCTTCAGTTATTTTTATTGCTTCAATAAAAGAATCATTTAATAAAATTGTATTATTTATACCCAAAATACTTATGGTGCTTTCCACTATCAGCACATAAAGAAAGCCAATAAACAACAGCGTAAAGAAAGCAATTTTAGGTGCTTTCTTGTTTTTGGCAGTAAACGGTATGATTAAAAGAACCTCTACCCCTCCATATGCTGTAATTAAATCCTTCATCGTTTTTGCATATCCTTTAATTTCAGAAGTGTGAAAAAAAGGCAAAATGTTATATTTCGTACCTTGCACCAGCATAAGAACACATATTCCCACCGTTACTATCAAAAACGAAACTCCATATATTTCAAACAACCTTGCGATATTCGTAATACCCTTATTTGCCACATAGGCAAATAGCGCAATACCAAATAGCAAGCATACAAACTTGGGTGTTTTGGGCAAAAAGTTTGATGTTAGCAGATTAACCAGTTTTAGTTTTAAATAAACGCCTGTAAATATAAAATATAGTATGAAATAAGAAGCTATTACGTAGGCAAAAAACTTGCCTACAACTTTCTGACTGTACTCAAAAAATACTTTTCCTAAAAACATATTGTTTAATTTAGTAATTATCACAGCAGAAACTCCAAAAATAATTGATGCGATTATAATTGGAATCCAACTACTTCTGCCTGCTGTTTGTGCCATTACTTTTGGAAGATCGATTGTGGTATATGTGGTGAGAATTAAAAATATAATAAAGAACATCTGCCTGTTTGTTATACTGTTTTCCATATTCTCCCTCCAATCGATAGTATATTTAGGTATTTTATCCTTTTTTATATTATTTATGCAGTAAATTTGCTCATTGCATCATTGACTGGGGGTTCATCAATAATTTATTTGTCGGCCTCCGCCATTGTTCTTTAAAAACGTCTGACGACACCCTGATTAACTTGTCAATTGAGCGTATATAAAAAATTTCAAAAATATTTTGATTTGCTATTGACAAATCCGAATTAATGTTATATAATGAATACAACAAATAAAGCAAAGGCGCTGTGGTTTATCCGCAGCGCCTTTTATAATTAATCAGACAAAGGGGTCAATCCGATTATCGGTTTGACCCCTTATGCTTTTAAATAAATAAAATTACACGTGTAAAAATAATTTTTTAGGGAGGCTTTTGCTTATGAATAATCAGAAAAAAGAATGGAATAAGGTGGTTTCAATAATATTGCTGTTTATAATTTCGGCGGTTATTATTTTATTGGGCGCTTTATTCGGCATTTTAAGTTTAATATATAATATAAATTTAACGGTTTTAAATAATCAGGTCAACGGCGTGGTTTTCGGGGTTGTTATTTGCTATCTCGGAATCAGATATTTCTTATCGGTTAATAAATTGAAAACCGAAGTATATAAATCTACGTCAAAATTTTCTTGGGGAAATTTTAAAAAAATTAGTATGAGGTGATTTATCATGAAAAAATTAATAAAGCTATTAGGTATAATTTTTATTGTCGGAATGCTCACAGCGGCATTTTTGATAACTGTATCCGCCGCAGGAGCGGACCCCACAGGCGCGTCATATATTGCGGCTGCGGGTGATGAAACAATTAAAGATGTTGCCGAAACGGCAAGCAGGGCTTTGATGGGTTCAAACTTTATATGGGTTATGATTTGCGGATTTATGGTTTTCTTCTTCCAGTGCGGCTTCGCAATGGTTGAAACCGGCTTTTGCAGAGGAAAAAACGCCGCGCATACTATGACTATGAACTTTATGGTCTTTCTGGTTGGAGCGGTAGGATATTTTCTCACAGGCTTCGCATTGCAGTTCGGAGGCTCGGGAGGAGCGGCAACCTTAGGCTCGGGAGGAGCGGTGCTTGATAAAATGCTTTCCATATCCGGTTTAGGCGGAATTATGGGCTATAAGGGATTTATGCTAAGCGGTACTTATGACGCCGGAATATACGCTCTTTTCTTCTTCCAGATGGTGTTTATGGACACCACAGTTACAATTCCGACAGGCTCAATGGCGGAAAGGGTAAAATACTCAGCTACAGTAATTTCATCGTTTTTCATTTCAATGTTCCTATATCCGATGTTCGGAAACTGGGTATGGGGCGGCGGCTGGCTCGCCACGCTTGGTAAAAACTTCGGTTTAGGGCACGGCGTTGTGGATTTCGCGGGTTCAGCGGTTGTTCACTCAATGGGCGGTATGCTTGCGCTTGCGGGCGCTATCGTATTAGGTCCCAGAATAGGCAAATTCAAAAAAGACGGCACAGCCAGAGCTTTTCCGGGGCATAACATTCCAATGGCGATTATCGGCACGATAATTCTGTTTTTCTGCTGGTTCTCGTTCAACGCGGGCTCAACTCTCAGCGCTTCCGATTTCAGGCTTTCGGTTGTGGCGACGAACACAATGATAGCCGGCGCTGTGGGCGGACTTGTGGCAATGTTCTTTATGTGGGCAAAGTACGGCAAACCCGACCCTTCCATGACGGCGAACGGCGCGCTTGCAGGGCTTGTGGCGATTACGGCTCCATGCGCCTTTGTAAACGGAATTTCAGCGTTAATTATAGGTTTTATTGCCGCAATACTGGTTTGCGTAGCAGTGCCGTTTATTGAAAACAAGCTAAAGCTTGACGACCCTGTCGGCGCGATTTCGGTACACTGCGTAAACGGACTATGGGGAGTTATTTCACTTGGACTTTTCGCTGACGGTTCTTACGGCGACGGTTTAAACGGCGTTGCCGGGGGAGTTACAGGCTTGTTTTTCGGAGACGCGTCACAGTTTTTGGCGCAGCTTATCGCGGTAGCGGTTCTGTTTGTATGGGGCTTTGGAGTTTCGTATATATTCTATGTGGTGCTTGATAAGGTATGGGGGATTAGGGTAAATCCCGAAGATGAGCTTGAAGGGCTTGACATACCCGAAATGGGCGTGCTTGCTTATCCCGACAGCCAGCTTGTAAGATCCGAGCTTGATTATGATATGGCTGATAACGCTGAAATTAAGCAATTAGCACGATTCAGCCGTACCTATAAAAAGATGCCGGCAGCAGCTCCTGTAAGCATAGACAGGGCAGTTCCTGTGGAGGTTGTATCCGCTCCGGCAAGTCCTGTAGGCTCTGATGTGAAGATAACAAAGATTGATATAATAACAAAGCAAAGCAAGTTTGAGTCGCTTAAAATTGCGCTTAACGATATAGGAATAACAGGCATGACAGTAACACAGGTTTTAGGCTGCGGCATGCAGAAAGGGAAAACGGAATTTTACCGCGGAGTTGAAATGGAAGTAAACCTGCTGCCAAAGGTTCAGGTGGAAATCGTAGTGGCAAAGGTGCCTGTAAGAACGGTAATAGAAACCGCAAAAAGCGTGCTTTACACAGGAAATATAGGCGACGGGAAAATATTTGTTTATGATGTGGAAAACGTTATAAAAGTCCGCACGGGCGAAGAAGGCTACGCCGCATTGCAGGACGTGGAATAAATTATATAACAAAAAAACATGGACGGGTAAAAACCGCCCATGTTTTTTGCTATATGATTTAAGTTAACGTAAAATGCAAGTCCCCATTCGTCAAATACCAATTTTATCATGATTCTTATTATCACAATAGAAATTTATGCATATTATAAATAGAAGGGGATGATTATTTTGCATAATTTTGAAAATAATTATTGTTTAATAAGTAATTCAAGAAATCAAAAAATTAAAGTCCAAATGGTTTGTTTTGAAAAAACAATCCAGTCTGTTAATGATTTAATTATCTCCGCTCCGGTTGGCGTGGACATAGATGGTTCAACAGGAAAACTAAATTCGAAAACTCATATTGAAGTAATATCACCACCGGATCTTACGGCGAAGCTGGATAATCATGTTTTAATTATTGAAGGATTACTACACATAAAAATTATTTTCAAAAATCCCAAACCATGCCCTTGCACGGATGAAATGGCCATTGTTTGTAAGGAGTTTTTTATCCCTGTTCAAAGTGTTTTACCAATTAATGAATGCAAAAAATGCAATAATAAACAATGTCATTTTGAATGTGAAAAAGACTTTTTAATTGAGACAAAATCAAAGGTAATTTCCACATCCGTCTTTGGATATCCAAATAATAATACAAACCTTGCGGGTAATCAAATTAACCTGATTATTAAGGCTGTGCTGGAAATTACGACATATATATTGGAGGAAAAATTAATTAATCTGTCATGTTATTATTCACATTTTAACAGATAAGGACATAATGTATAATAGGAGCAGGAGAATTCTTGCTTAAAAAAATTAAAGGAGTATGATTTTGTGGCTACTTTCGATGTTATTGATAATAGGTTCTATCATCACAGAATAAAGACAAATGTTGTATTTGGCGAAACAAATGTGCAGGGATTCGGAGATGTAACGGTTGTGGCGCCGTCCAATCTGACATATGACTTTACAACTGGCGAATTTAATTTGCCGGTTACTGTTGAACAAGTAGGTTCTCCACAGCTGCTGACTAATACAATTTTGCCTGATAAATTGATAAATCAGGGTATTGTAACCGTCAATGTGTTGGTTGACGGAGTGGTGCAAATACAGAATTTACAGATACCCTGGCAGGATATGATTGACGTACCTGGTTTAGTACCAAATGATGTTGTGCAAAAACACGATTTCCAAATTGAGGGCTTTAGCATAGCACCGGTATTGATTGGCGGAGTATTAAACTTAGTTATAAAGGTAGTATATGAATATTTTCTGGTCGTAGCTCATGAAAGAGTAATTAAAGTTAATGCCGCTGATTTATTCAGTCAATAAGAAGTTGTCGGGATGTGCATACGCGCATCCCGTTTTACATAACCAATGCTACCCAAATTCCGTACGGCGCGTTTTATAATTGCGGCAGCCTGACGAATATAACCTTTTTGGGAAAAATCACAAGCATCGGCATTACGGCAATCGGCGTTATACAACACATCAAACAGTATGATTGATTACATAATACTGCCGGTAGGCTCCCGTCTAATCATTTTTATGTAAATAATTTTATTCTGAAATAGGCGTTATACTTAGCATACATTCTTTAATTTTAGGCATATTGAAGTTTACAAATGCTTTAGTAGAGGTGAAGCCGACCATAAATGCATTACTTTCATTTACTGTTAATAAAGTGCAAAACTTTATATCAATAGAATCAATATTATTTTCAGATTCAAGCCATACTGCATCCTGACCGCAAACTTTAATTGCTTCGCGATTTGAAATAGTGCAATTTGATTCTTTTACAAAACCCTGAACAGCCATTTGTTCCAAAATATCCAATGCTTCTTTAAGCCCAACAAGATCAGAAACAGACTCTAAAGATGTAATATTAATATTAGATGAATCATCTCCAACATTTATATCAACTGTCCCGTCTTCATTAGAATTACTGGTAATTTCCCAATCCTTCGGCAGTTTAATCTTAAAGCCGCCCTCTTTATTTTCATAGTAACTATCAGATATTGTAAAGCTGGGGATTGTTATCAATACAATTGTTTGAGTTTCTTCTTCCCATACAACTGTAAGACCAAGATTTTCCGAAACAAAGCGCAAAGGCACTAAGGTTCTTCCGCTTATAACGGTTGCGGGTACGTCCAATGTAACCGCATTGCCGTTCACCGTAGCTTCAACGCTGTCCACTTTTAATATAATCGTTGTATCACCTTTGATTCCTGTTATGGTTTCGTCAGCTTCGTTATATTCTACCGTAGCTCCCAGGGCTTCGAATAATTTTCTAACAGGAACCATTGTTCTGTCGTTAATAACAGTTGGGGGAACATCAAATTCAAGCGTTTGTTCATCAAGAATTACAGATATAATGCTTTCTTCAGCCGATACGGTTATTGCTCCTAAAGATAATATAGCAGCCATCAGCATTGCCGTAAAAATCTTTTTTCTCATTGTGTCATCTCCTCATAATAATAACTGATTCTATTATATACTATGATTTAACAAAAAGCAACTATATTTTTACATATTCGATAGATTTTAATATTTATTTGATTTTCTGTATAATATGTGATATAATATGATAAAAGAATAACCCGGATGGAGTTAGCATATGAAAAATATAAATGCGAAAATATATTATCCAACCATTGATATAGCTAAATTTATTGCGGCATTATTCGTGGTGGCAATCCATACAATGCCGCTTGATTCAGTGAATGCAACTGCAAGCTTTGTATTGAATCATGAGATTGCAAGACTTGCAGTACCCTTCTTTTTTGTATCATCAGGGTTCTTATTAGCCGATAAAGATATTACAGATAAAGAAGTGGTATTCAATTATTTAAAGCGTTTAATCATTCTTTATTCTATATGGTCAATTCTATATCTGCCCATTATAATAATTGACTGGCAATCGAATCAGCTTACCATCTTTCAGGATATCGGCCTTTATCTTAGAGATTATTTCGCAGGAGGTTCATATGGTCATTTTTGGTATTTTACTTCGTTAATATATACTGTCTTTACTATATATTTATTAAACAAAAAATACACCCTCAAAATAATATTAATAATTTCATTTATATTATACATCATCTGTACCTTGGGAAATACATATTACGGACTTTTAAAATATATGCCTTTAGTCAAAAAATACTATCGAATCCAATATAAATTGTTTAATACATTTAGAATAGGATTGTTTTTCGGTATGATGTTCGTTACAATAGGACTTTATATTAAAAAGTATAATATCTCATATTCTTTAAGGAAATCAATGGTCGCTTTTATCCTTTCCTTATGCGCATTGATTATAGAGGTATTTATGTTAAAAAGATTATCGATTATGGGTAATCTTGAAATGCCTTTTTCAATGATTCCCGCAACATATTTTTTGTTTATAATATTAAAAAACGGTTGCCTTGAAAACAAAAGGATATACACCTTTTTACGGCATAGCAGTATTTTAATCTATACCTCACATATGCTGCTTGTATGGCTTGCGAAACGATTTCACTTCAATTCACTGCATAGCTGCGTCTATTTTTTATTAATTGCCGCCGCTTCAATTTTGTTTTCCGTATGCGTTTTATTCCTTGAAAATAAAAAGCACTTTTGGTGGCTGAAATATCTGCATTAAATCACACCCGGGGCGGAGCGTCGTAGTGACGTGCCACTTGTTCGCTTCGTATTATTGAGTCAAAATGGCATGTCCCCATGACACCACCACCCATGACACCACCCAAAATGGCATGTCCCCATGACACCACCCATGACACCATCCCCATGACACCATGTCCCCATGACACCAAATGGCATGTCACCGAATTTATTTAACCCAAGGGTTTTTCACGGAAATATGATATCCAAAATAAATCTGGTTGCTTGTAGGTAAGCTTATACTTATCAATCCCTTCTTGTGCTAATAATCGTACATGTTGCCACTGAGGATTCGTATTTATACTATCTATTATCCAGTTGTTAGCATCCCCAACCATTTTGTCAAATATAGAATCAATAGTCCGAAGTACATTTAGAATGCTTGTATCCTCTTGGCTTATTTCATTTGGTGCATATTCAATCGCATCAGAGGTTTCAGATACTATTTCATCTGGTATATGAACAAAATCAGGGAAAGCATTAATCTGAACATCCGGTTCCGAAGCCAAAAGAAATAAAACTTCTTTTAACCTTTGTGAAAAATTCTTTTCCATATAAATTCTCCTTTCAAAAATTAAGGTATATATTCTCCGCTTATTGTAGGGACGACGTTTGGGGACGGACAAATATTGTCAACCTATTTCAATTAGCCCTTATAAGTTGACGTAAAATGTACGTTCCCAAAATGTACGAAGCTTAAAATGTACGAAGCTTATGGTTTCATTGTTTTGAGTCTCTCTTGTTCCAAAAGAGTTGCTTGAATAAGTTCATCTGCAACAATATGTCCTTGCTTTTCTCTCAATTCTGGCATAATACAGAATATAATCCTCTCAATTTTATTATCAAAATCAACTAATAACTTCAAGAATTCCTTTGAGAGATTTTCAGGTATAGAAGAAGTTGTGATTCTACTTTGAAATTCTTCAATGTCGAATTCCCCTTGTTTATATTTATTGCATACACTTAGCAAATTATTTAAATTTTGCACTGTTAAGCTCCTTTCTTTACTTCGTCATAATTGTAACAACATAACCCTGTGGATTTGTAATTGCCTCCACTGTACCAGATACATATGACAAATTACCATTTGGCTGTATTGTTGGTTTTACTGAATTAATCACGTCCTCAACAAATTGTGGAGAAACACTTCGTCCTTCAACTCCGCCAGCTTGTTTTATTGCATCTCCTACCGTATAGCGCTTTCCACTTGGTTGCATTCTTTCAACTGCGTGTTTTGAATACAGTCTATCTCCGACTATAGCATATTCTTGACCATTGGTATAGACCTTTTTATAGTTTTGCCAACTATCCCATAGTATCTTATTAGCTTTTCCCGCGCCATTAGCAGCATCATCAATAGAATCATCTAAATAATCTAATCCGGTTTTTACATTATTAGAAGAACCCAATTGTGATGTTCCTGCTGCATTGCTATTAGCTAAATTATAGGCAGAAAATGCCGTTGCAGCAAGTCCGAAGGAATCAAGCCAGTGTTGCAGAGATAATGGTTCTTCCGCATTGAAGGTACCTTTAATTGTATCAAGTAGTCCAGAAGATACCCAGTTGCCAATATTGTATAAGTTTGGATCACTTAGCATCACCTGACCTCTGTTTTTATTTGCGCTTAAATATCCTAACATAAACCAATCCATTAGATCTATTGGATTTTTGATATTCTGCATTCGATTAGTCTGTGCAGATAAAAAATTATATAAAAGCTTTTTTGCGTCATCAGGAATCCTTAAAAGCGCATCATACCAATTGGTTTTATCATTCTTATTGGCTAATAAATTACCGCTTTCATTCTCGTTCTTATTGCCAATCTTATAAATAATATTTTCATTTTCATCCAAAATTCCCAAAGTGCAGTCGCAATTGGAATGCATCGGCGGAAGGCTTTCGCCCGCCTCACTGATTAAAAATATCTGACCGTCTAAGCTGTCGCAGGTATCACAATTTTCACCTTCTGTCATGTAAATATATTTGCTGTAACCTTTATCCTGATATTCCCATAATATCATATACCTCGCCATTTGTCCATAGCTTGACTCCAAAAATTTTTGCAGCGATTTTAACTTCGTAGCTAAAACTTTGCGCACAGCTGTTATAACGCCTCTGACGTCTTTTTTCTGCATTATACAGAGGTCAATTTCATTTATAACAGCTTTGATTGTATTATTCATAGAGCTGTCAATGCCTTTTTGAAATTGCGCTGTATAAATATCCGCCCTATCTCCGTATTTTTCAAGCTGCTGTTTAACCTGCCCGCTAAGTTGAATCTCGGAATAAAACTCAGTAATACGATCATTAACCTTTGACATTACAATATCATACGGCGATATAAATGTTTTTTCGGCAAGCTGCCGTTGACTACCGCCTTGCGTTAAATCAAGAAATTCCATGTCACGAGGTAATATTCCGTTTTTCATTTCGGTTAAAAGGTCTGTTTCTGAATTGTTTGGTACGAATATACTATATATGTATGAGATGTCGCTTATAATATTCCGTTCCAAATCATTAGCCATGCTTTCCGCTATTTTATCGTTCATCCGCTCACCCTCTTTAATCAATGTAATAATAAATTTAAAAAAATACTCCTCCGGCTATTTAACAGCCGGAGGAGTATTTTTGAATGAATTCAATTTTCACCTGTTTTGCACATACCACATAAAAAAGCTAAGCAGAGTAGCAAGGGTGGTGACAGCTACTCCCCAAAGGGCTTTTGTTAGGGCGTTGAGGCTTTGCGTCAGGTGCGACATATCCGTTTTTATAACCTCAATCGCTATACCGTGCCGGTCCAGCATGTCTGATTTAACGTTCAGCCTTTTTTCTATTAAATCAAATTTTTCCGTGCAATAATCAAAATCATTATCGCATTTTTTCATTAGTCATCACCCCAAATTTAATTTACATAATCCGATGCTTTTATTTCTGATTTTGCCCGAATTTTACATTCCTCGGCGTAAGTGTTAAATATATCAAATTCGCCGTTATCAATTCCGGCAAGCTTTTTGCGTAATATGGCTTGCTCATCATCGGAGGTATACTGCTGCCTGATATGCGCTACCACTGTGTCTTTGTATAAATGCTCTTTTTGTTCTGCTGTTGTTTCAATCGGCTCCCCGGCTATGTCCTCAATTTCTGTTATTTCGCCCGTTATATTATTTTTAACTATCATATTAAGCTCCATTCCGCCGCCAATATCGGCGGCACAAATATTTTTATGAAAGCGCTTATCCTAACCCGCAGAAATTGGCAGAGGAATGATAAGAGCGCAAACCTGTTTGCGAATATACGCTTTCGCAAACTTATGGCAGGCGACGTTAATTTAATAGTTTGAATTTATTCAAACTATAACCTCCAAACCCTTACACGAATACCATTTCGTATTGATATAACAGATGTATTATTCGATGCCACAGTTATAGTCGTTACATTTGAAGAAACCTCTTTTACTGTAGTTCCGGAAACTGATTTAATTATGCTTGACAGCGCTTTATCATTTGAATCAACCCCATTTACATTTGACTCAATCAAGATTGTATTAGCGCTCATCTTTGTAATAATCATAGATAACTGCAGTATACTGTATTTTCGGGTGATAGTATCACCTAAATTAATTGCTGTCGATTGATAAGATGTTAAAGGATTGATATATTTATACGTTGCACTATTGTTTAATCTCCAATAAGTTGCTGACATTGCTGTTGTTTTTTTGGCGAATCCATAGTCGGAAATATCAATTTTATAACGATTGTCATTGTCTAAATTCAATCCTGATATTGTAAGCGTATTAATCCCGGCAAGTCTTATTTGATATCCGATTATCCCTGCCGTAGTCGGCTTATAATCAGTTGTTCCGCCGACGGTATCTGTAATTGTAAAATGTGTGCTATCCGCAACCGTGCGGATATTATAATAAGTTCCGCCGATATTGTCGGAATTATATGTGAGTAATCCTGCCGGCAATGTTCCGGATGCAGCCTGAAACTCAACAGGGTCATTTACTGCAAATCCATGTGCGGCCGATGTTGTGAATATGCCTGTAACAGAATCATACGCAATTGTAAATGTCTGCCATGAGGCTTCAAATGTTTGGTCTGAAATAAGATTGTTTTTATCGGCTTTTGCCGCAAGCTCGCCGGGCAAGGTATTGTTAATATAATTGCCTAAATTTGCGACATAGCTTTGCCCGTAAGCTGGCAAAACCCATGCTGTCATTGTTCTGCCGCCTCCGGTAGATATGGTTATCGTGCGGGACAGCTCCTCGCTTGCGGGAGCGCCGGAATAATTAAGGCTTTTATGGCAGCGCTGATATACATAAACCGTACCGTCAAAATCCGTCCATGTGTTAACTCTTAAGATTATTCCGTAAGCTTCGCCGTCCTCATTGGTATAATTTATTTTATATATGCCGGGCGAAACATAATCATTAAGCGCATCAATATTAGTAATTGTTTTTTCGGCAATCAGTACTCCGTCCAGAATTCCACTGTCGATTTTACCGTTCGTTGCCGCTACAAAATTGCTGTCGTTTGTAAGCTCGGAGGTCTTTGTGGGCACATCAGCTATTTCTATTTTATTATTGAATTCCGTTAAAAATTCTTCGGAAAGCTTTGCTTTGGAAACAGTGCCGCTTTCAATATAACCGCCGTCCAGCGTATTATTTTCCGTAACGAAATTGCCGAAGGTGTCATAAAGCGCGGTTGTCTTGCTTATTAAGGTTGTTAAAACAGGATAGTTGTCGTCGGCTTCAATGCCGCCTTCGCCGTTCGCCGCGACAACCTCGCAAATAATTTCCTTTGAAGTAAGCGCGCTGCCGTCCGCCGACTGAACGGTCAGCCTGAACCTTGTTTCGCCTTCAATGCTGTACATATTGTTTTTAATAACGTAATATGCTGTGCTGCCTGTCACAGTGCCTGTATCCGCAACCACTGTCCCGTCCGAACGGATAGCGTTAATAATAAAAACGCAATCCGCAAGGTCGCATACGGTGCTGAAAACAATCCGATATGCCCGTACATCGTCAGCCACAAGCGGAAACGGAACAATTTCCGTGAAATTATCATTTGCTTTGGTTATAATATCACGTAACATTACTGCGCACCTCCGTAAAAGGCAAAGCCTTTTATAGTTTCGGATAAGCTTAAATTTTCCGAGCTTGTGGGATATACCATTATTGAATTGTCAGAGGCAATATTAATCCATATTGTATATCTTCTGTCACCGTTGGAGGGGAAACAAAACCTGCTGTCACGCATTTCGGTGGTTTCAAAATCATATATTCCTTCGCTGTTGCCCTCCCAGCCATAGCCGCATTGATTCTGAATATCGATAAAAAATACCGAAAGGTCGCCGTTAGCCTTGCAAAAGGCAATTTTATTGTAGCCCGCCGGCAGATTAACCGAGCCTAAGCTTTGCCAGGTTGAAACCGTCAGCCCGGCGGCGGTAAACTGATGTTCAAAATATATGCAGGAATTCGGCGAAAACGCGGGTTTAGCGTAGCTGAACTGCCGTTTGTCCGTAATCACGCTTTGAGCAATCTCCGCAAGCGGAACATCCTCGTCCAAAGGAGCCGTCAGGCTTATTTTCGGCACTATGGTGTTGAGCGAGTCGTCACGGTGAAAATATACATAGTTTGTGCCGCCGCTTAAAATAGTCAGCTCCTCGCCGCCGGCTAAAATTTCAATTCTGCTGCCGTCCGCCATAACCGCCTGTCCGGCGCTTATTATGATATTACCGCTTGCAGAGCTCGCCACTACCTTGCAGGCGTCGGCTGTTTCACGCAGAACTCCTTTGCTCAAAAGCGTTTTTCGGATATTGTTTACGTCCGCCGCGCCATATGTCGGTGAAGCGGGGCTTCCAGTGGAATCCATAAAATCAACGTTATACATCTTAATCCTCCTTAAATATCGGCTTTTCGCCTATGTTGTTATTTTCATACCAAAAGCTTACGCCTATGATTCTGCGTGTTACGGTTTTTTTGAACAAACCGAACTCAAGCTGAAGCGTCAGCGTATCTCCAAGCTGATAATCGCTGCCGTAACTTATGCCGTAAGTGCCGGCAGTGGTCTTTTTGATACGTTTTTTTTCCGTAAGCGAGCATTGCGCCTCGCTTTCCACGTTTCCGTCCAAAATGCCGTCCCATTTGTATATACCAATGCGGCTTCCCACTATATATACCCAAAAGCTTGAAGGTTCAGTTTTGGAAAGCTGCCATTTTCCGCTTTTTGTGTTGCAGTATATGTAATTGCCTGCAGCAAAGGTTAGTCCGAACTGTGTGCCGGCTGCCGTAACAATGTATTTTTTGGCGTAATTATCAGCCAGATTGTCGGTAAGCACAGGAGTGTTTGTGCAGGCGTTCCATTCCGCCGCCGCATTGTAGGTCTGTTCATACCAACCGCTTGAAAACTCGTCAAGCGAGCTTTCAAGGTAGCGCATATTCTGGGCGTTGTTGTTTGCGGCGGAAATAATAAGCGGATTTTCCGAGCCTTTATAAACCTCAAATACCCATTTTTTGTTTGCAATATCAAAAAACACTCTGTGACCGGCATTCTGTTTATTCAATAGGTCAATAACAACAGTACTTGCCGCGTTAGTACTGTTCCGCCAGAAATCCTCAATGGGAGCAAGGCCCGCTTTATTTCCGAGCGTAAATGCGGCAACGTCCGAAAAAGCGGTCGAAACCACATATCTCGCAATGCATTCCGGGTCTTTAACAATGCTAAGCTCGGACAGCTTGAATTTCGCAATAGTGCGCCTTGTTAAAATCCAGTTCACAGTTCTGCCGTAAACCGCGAAATCATCGCCTGCCAGTTTTCCGGTAACAATAGCCTGCTTGCCGCCCTGAATAATCACCAGATAATCGTTCTCCATAAAAACAGGCACAATGTCGCCTTTTAAATCAAAATGCCCCTCCCATGTGCCGATGTCGTTGTAATATATAGTCCAGTTGCTTGTAATAATGTCATTTTCAATATGCAGCAAATTAAAATCAAAATCGTATACGCGAATATCCTCCAAAGAGGTCACCCCCTTATTTTGTAATGCTAATATATTGCCTCGGCATATAAATTTGCATATTCCATTTTGGCGTATATATTTTTTGCGGAATATACCGCTATATGGTTTATACCTACGTCCAGCCAAAATTCATTCAGATATGTATCCGGTGTAATACTGCTTAATATACTGCCGTTAAAACTGCTTGTAATCCTTCTGCCCGGCAGATCAATCACAATTTCCTCACCGGCGGCGGTGCTGTAATTAAGCTTAATATGCTGCCCGGTTGTAGCGTTGTAAATATCAAGCACGTCGGCGGAAAGCGGCACGTGGGCCGTTATGTCTTTAATCGTTATAACAGGCACCGTTTTTATATCTCCGTAATTCACAACCTCGTTTTCGTTTGCCCTAATTGTAAATGCCATAGGAAATGAAAATTCATTATCTATCTTATGCGAAAGCTCATAAACAGCGGAATTAGCCGCGGTATAATCGCTGAAATACGGATTGTCGCATATAAACTGCATAACAAAAATCTGCGCCGCGCCATTTCGCTTTTCCGTATCAAAGCTAACGCAGCGGCATTCGATTTTACGCATTTTATTTCCCGAACGGATTTTCAAAACGCCAGAGTTAAAAAGCACTTTTACAGCCTTTGTCAGCTCGCGCTGAAGGCTGCCGCTGTTTTTAACATCGCCGCCGATGGTAATAGTACGGGCCTTTGTTGTCTGCGAAATAGTGCGCTGCCCGTCCTTATCCGCGTATGTAACGGTGTTATAGGATTTTGACGGAAGCCCGATTCCCGTAATTTTTGTAGCGTTCCAAACGGGATGCGCGCCGCCGCCGATCGTGATTTTACCATAAGCATTCTCAAAGCTAACCTGCATAGAACACACCCCGCATTTTATCAACCTCGCTGGCATTTTTAGCCGCCTCAATCTGCTGGCTTATGGTTTCGCCGCTTGAGGTGAATTGATATGTAATGTTAATATTGGTATTCGGCTCGCTTTCGGTTTTTATATCAGTGTAGGCGCTGATTTCCTCAAGCCCGTCTAAGGCCTCGCTTTTTACCCGCGCCATAACATCATCAATCCGTGACATAAACCCTTCGCCGAAGCTTTCAGCCGCCGATGCGCCGATGCCGAAAAAGCCGTCAGGCACCTCAAGCCCCGCGATTTCAAGCTCGCTCGTCATATACTCAGTATTTTTGGAAGTCATGATAATCACTTTCCTTTCATTTATAATCGGAATTTCTTATACAATAAAAAAAACGCCTGTAAAACAGACGTTTAATATTGACAAATTGTGATAAATAATGTATAATATGTACGGTGGATATAGGGTAGGTCGAGGACGGTTAGCCGCTCCCATGGAAGGGGGTGGTCATATTGGTACATATACTTAGGATAATTATAATAATATTAATTATTTTAAATATGTTCACAATAAATGTAAAATAACCGCTCTCCCATCCAAAAGATAGCGGTTATTTTTTTAATCTCTAAAATTTTGGCTAACCGTTCAAAACGGTTTACCTTATATCTGCTTTTATTATACCATAAATAAACAAATTGTCAAGAGTTTTTCAAAATAAATTTTGCAGACTGCAAATTAAATCCCTGTCCTTTTCATCTTCTGTTCTTAAATCGGGAAGCCTGCAACACTGTTTCATTTTTCTGTAAAATTCTTTAACATCTTTATTTTTAATTTCAGACAAATCCGCGCTGCGGTACTGCATAATTTTAACGAATTTGTTAGTGCCGTCAAGCGCTTTAAACAGCGCCTTGAACTGCCACCAGTGCATATACTCCGTCTGCAAATCTATGCCGTACTGGCTTAAAAAAGCGGCGTAAATCAAATCCGCATCATGCTCAAAGCTGTAAACCGGTGCGCCGCCTCTTATGCCCTTTGTAGTTGAATTTCCAAAATAAAAGTCCAAAGCCGCATTGAGCGCGGAATCAAAGGCGGGCGGAAGCTGTTTATAGCAAAGCTTTAAAAGCTCCAAAGACTTCCGCTTGTCAGATAAAAACCTGTTCGTTATAATAATCTCAAATTTTATCCAGTTCCGGAAATCGGTATAAACAGGATAATTTTTATCACAGACAGTAACAAAATCAGGAAGCTTTTCAGTTAAAATATTCATAGCTTTTTAGTCGGATTCGGTAAACGTAATAGTTTCCCAATTGTCGGCTGTCGCGGCAGTGCCATTGATTTTGCCGCTTTTAACCTTTAAGCTTCCGGAATAGGTGTAGGTTTCCAAATCGCTGCCCTCGCTGTCGGGAACCAGTGTAAAATCACGTTTTACGGCAGCCTTTCCGCCTCCCAAAACGTCCTTTGTCATATCAACTAAAATTATAGGCACAATCGCGTCCGTGCCGATAAGCTCGCCGTCCGAAATTCTGATAATCTCCGAATGTACGGGATTTCCCAAATACTGGTCAAACGTATAGGAAACAGAGGGGCTGTATCCGGCAATGTCGGTTTGCTCAAATGTTTCATCAATATACTGTCTTTTGTACTGTTTAGGATTTTTGCTTATTGAAAACGCGGAAAAACCCTTCATTCGGTGATATGAATATGAATCATCATCACCTTTAACGCCCATATACGCGATTTTGTCGGAGCGCTTTACCATACTCCCGTTCATAAAAATAACCTCCCTTTGAAATAAGTATCAGATTGTTCCCGCAGGCTAACCTATTTCTCAAAATAAATAAGCCTGCACTCAATTTTGTATTTAGCGTCGTTTGCCGAACTGATATCTATAAATCCGTCAGATAACGCGTCAATCCTCTGCGCGACTCTGCCGCTCTCAAGTACAGGCAGATTTTTCAGCTCATTCTGCTGCTTAAGCCAATCGGAAAAATTTTCGTAAAACCGGCTGTTTTCAATATTTTTCTGAAAATCCGCACCGTATTTTTCACGGCTTGTAAAATAAAACCTAAACTGCTTGAATGTACCGCCGTCAGCGTATTTTTTCAAAACAGGGGAGGAGGGGATAGCCTCAACGGCATATCCGGATTTTCCTAAAAAATCCACGCCCAAAACACCGTTCTTTAAATAAGGACAGGTCATTATAAAATTTCTTATGCTTTCAATAATACTCATTCGCAAATCACCTTCCAATGCCGCATCTGCCGCGACCCTCTGCGGTTGTCCGAAAAACCAACAACAGTGTAAGCGTCATCGGGAGGAATTTCAGCCTCGCCGCAAACAAGCCTGTCGCCGTTTGAAATTGTAACAGAAGCCTCAGTAGGAATACGCGCTATAATAACGTTGCGGCTTTTCAGCCCGTCGCCGCTCATGCTCACCCTAACCTCCTCATATACGCTTGCCTCAGCATAAAAACTTGCCGTCCAGTCATACATCCTGGTTTCGGGGTTATATACCTTGTTAAACAGCGTAATTCCGGTTTGTGTTATCAAATGAAAAACCTCCCTGAAAAGCGGCGGATATGCTCCGCCGCAGTTAGTCTGTTCCCGAATATAAAAGCCCGGACGGCAAAAATAATTTTGCGGCGTCATATAGCTGCTTGCCCAGCGCAGCTTCGTCCGTTATGTAGCTCACGCTGTAGCCGTCGTTATTTTCGCTTGAAATCCCGGCTCGGCTGCCGCAATTATAATAAACCTCGGCAACCGCGCAGGCGGCGCATTTAACTTCATCGGAAATTTCAATTATCTTTCCGAAGGTCAGCCTGTTTAAAAACGCGTCCGCTCTCATTATATGCGAATTAAACGAAAACTCATCGGGAATAACGCTTCCGTAAAAATCCTGTTTATAAAATGTATAGTCCGCGTACACCAAAATCACCTCATCCGTTTGTTATAAGCTTAGCGATTGCAATGGATTTCGGGTCAAACTCAATATTCCAGTTAGCGGAAGCAAAAAGCTGTGTGTCTGTCGGGCTTTCAGTCCAGCCGGTTGAAGGCACGATAAAGCTGAATCCGTTCGGATGAATAGTCTCACGCAAACGGGTGTATAAGGTGTCCTGACCGCCGTTTTTAGCAGGGTCGCGATGAGCCTCAACAGGCACGTCAACACGTCCGCTCGCTGTGCGGATAACGCCGCCGCCCAAAAGATATGTGGTGTAGGCTGTAAGCTCGGAATTAGCGCCCGCACCGCCCACAGCCGCCGCGGGTACGCCGTCATCTATGATAACGGTAAATCCGTTTGCGGAAGCAAGCGCCACAGGTCTTTGAATACCGTTCGCGTCAGTCTGCTTCCAGTATTCCAGCACCTCTAAATTCTCAAGAGTTTTAGCTACATTGGAATGCATTATCGCCATTTTGAATTCGGCCTTGTTGTCGCCGAGAGCCTGAGTCGCAAGGCTGTTTAAATCTGTCGCACCGATTAAATACGGAGTAGCTGTATCCGAAGATAAATCAGCAGTATGATTTTCAAGCCATGCGGTGGTGTAAGTATCAACACCCGAAATTCCGAAAATAGCGTTCAAAATCCCAATCATGCGAAGCTGACGCTTTTTCTGCCAGTATTTCGCAATAGAACCCGCTATAAAGCCCATAGGGTTTGAGCCAGAAAGCTCCGCTGTGAAGTTGCGGGCAAAAAACGCCTTTGCGCGCCCGTAAACAACGCCCGTCTGATAACCGCCCGAGGTTTCGGTAGCGGTAATGTCGGTCTGGCCGTTGTAGTTCAAATCGTCACCGCTTAGGGTTTCATAAAACGGAATAGTGTAAATGCTGCCTTCGTTTTGGATCCGTGCAGCGATAAGGGAATCCTCAACCACCGCTCCGCTTTCAATCATAGCGGCTCTGTAAGGGTCGGGAGCCTCGTTCCAGCTTTGAATAAAAAGTTCCTCGTCAAATGGAATCCCAAAAATTGTTCCTGCCATAATTAACATCTCCTTAATAAATTTTTTAAATTATACGGGCGAATAATATCCGCCCTTACTTCCCGGACAATACCCTGTAAATATCAGGCTGCTCGGTTTTTAACTTATATTTTTCCATATAAGTCATTTTGGAAAAGTCCTCTTTTGTAATGCTTTTAAACTGCCCTCCGCGGGTAGGCTTCACAATAGAAACCGCGCCGCCGTCGCCCTCAAATAAATAATCATTGTCAAGCTTAATCTGCGAGAGCTGTTCATTCAGCCCTACAATCTCGCCGTTTTCAAGCCTAAGATTATCCATGTTTAAAAGCGCCTTTACAACCTTGGCGTTTTTCGCCTTAGCCTTGGCAAGCGCGCCGCTAAGCGCATGGTCAAACCTAAGCGCGGAAATTTCGGCGGCGGAATCCGCCTGCGCCTTTTCCGCCTTAGCTTTCCAGTCATCCGCCGCTTTTTTGATACCCTCAATGTCCATTTCCTTGAAACATTGAAGCTGCTGCTCGGTATCCTCCAGCTGCGCTTTGAGTCCGTCAAGCTCTCCCAGTTCGGTTTTGAATTTCTCAATGTCACGCCCGTTTTCCGCCATAATCAGATCAATCGCGTCATCGGATAATTCAAACGCCTTTAAAAATTCTCTTTTCATAAAAACCTCCTCGGCTACGCTTTTTATGTGGTCGCGTCACTCACCGCCCTGCCAATTACGCCCGCAGGATGGGCGAATTTTGAACATAAAAATAAAGCCTTTTAACGCCTTGCTCAGGGCTCATTTATATTGCTATTATTCGCCTGAATTTTCACCTTGAGTAAAAACCGCTTTTTTTGCCTGCTCCTCGGTTTCGCCGAAATACCACATGCGGAATTCCCATTTTTGCATAATTCCGTTTGACACAAGCTGCTGTTTTTCAGAAAATTCGGTCTGCCTGTCCGCGGCAATGCTGTCGTCAAACTCAAACGCCGCCTCAAAGCTTCCCGATGGCGCAAGCCTGCCGAGGCTTGTCCACACGTCTATCGCGTAAATCAAATCCTCCAAAGTGTACCTCAAAGACTTTTGAGTGTCCGCAACGGTAGCGTAGGACCGCTGACGCATAATTTTAAGCTCGGTTGCGGTTTTCGCCTCTGTCTGCGGATTTGAAACTGTTCCTCTCGCAAGTCCGCATACGTCCTCAATCTTCATTAATATATTGTCCAAACCGTTTAAAATATTCTTCTCGCGAAGAGTAGGAGTCCAGTCCTTAAACATATTATCGTCATCAAACCCCAGCGCGCGGTAAAGGCGTATATCGGGAAGAATGGGCTTGCCGTCATCGTCCTTTTTGAACGCGCTTTCGTTCACGAAAAGGGCGCGCTCGCCGCTTTCAAATTCCCACAAAAGCCTGGAATACTGCCTGTCCGCCTGCTCAATTAAATCCACAGCGCGCGAATAAACAGAAACCCCGAGAGGGGAGAGTGTGTCGGTGGTATTCGCGAACGGAGTTTTAAAATACGCGAATAACGGATGTTTAATGCCTTTTATTAAAACCTCTTTTTCAAGGTCGGCCCATTCATAAACCTCGCCGAGAGGAACTTCCTTTCCCAAATCAAGTGCGCTATCCGAAACAAAAGCGGAATTGACGATTCTACAGCCGTTTTCCGTCATGCAGTGATATTCAAGACGGGTATAGAACTTGTCATTCTGTATTTTCCTGTCGGCGAAAACCGCACCCGAAATTCTGCCCGAGCTGTCAAAAGCGGTAGGGAAAAAGCTGTCTGCCTGAATATAATCCACAGTAATTTTATCGCCGTCAATATAAGGCTTAAAAATAAGCGCGCCCTTAGCGCAGGCATATTCGGTGTAGCGCCGTATATCGTTCAAAACAGGAATCAGCTGAGCGTTTATAAAATCCGCCCTGCCGCTGCCCGATACGGAAGCTTTCATTTCAATTGTAACCGCCCTCGCAAGCTCGCCCGCTATTGCCGAAGGCAGATTCAGGCTTTTAACATTTTCGCAAAGCCACGGCGGTCTGCCCTCGTAAAGCTTTGACCATAGAATTATAGCCGCTTCCATCTGCGTAGAAATAACGGTGTCCACACCCAAAGCGCGTTTAACATTATTTTTTGAAATCATTTTTCTCACCCATTCCTTAAGTTTTTCAAACATAAATTCACCTCATATATAAATTAGTCAAATCAGCGGATATTTTTCCCATTTCAATTCATGCCGCAGAATTGTACCGCAAAAATAACGTATATCGTCCATCGCATGGTCGTATTCCTTCATAACCTTGTCCTCGCCGCTTTTTTCATCCCATGAATAAACCTCAAATTCTCTGATTGCGTCCTTGCAGCTAAAATCGAAAAACAGTCTGCCGCAGCTGAGTAGCGACGCTGTTATCCTTATTCCGTCCGAAACGTTGTTCACCGCCTTTTTAACCGTAAACCTCCCGTGTCTGCGGATAGTTTCGATAAAAGAAGCGGCGGAAGGGTCGACAATCACGCTTTGAATAATAAGTCCGCCGGCAAGCTTTTCAAGCTCGGCGTAATATTCCTCGTCCGTTTTCTGCGACCTAGCTTTCCGGCTGTCATGGTAATATTCCTTTATCCGAAAAGCCCTGCCGCCCGTCACCCGCCACAGCCCCATCGAACAAGGGTTTACCGTTCCGTAATCCACCGAAATATAATAGGTTCCCTTTTCAGCGGCGCATTTTAAAACGTGATTTTTGCGGCTGAACATGGGGTAAACCAAACCCTCCGCAATCGTCCAACGTCCCAGAATAAAACGGTCATAGAACACCGTGCCGTAATATTCCTTTTTTAAATTTTCCACAAAGGATTTTTCCAAAAAAGGATTGTCGTCAATTGTGAACCCCATGCTGTAAATATCCGCGCCGCTTTCCAAAAAAGCCTTAAACCAGTGATTCGGACTGTCGGGGTTGCAGGTGCCGTCAAAGCAGGCGCCCGGCTTGTCCAAACGGGATTTAAGCATCTGAAAAACATCCTCATGCCAGGTCGTAACCTCATCTCCGTAGCAGTACGAAAGGCCCGCTCCCTGAAGCTTTGACACCTGATTAACCTTGTCCGCTCCGAGCGCGTAAACCTCACGTCCGAATAAATTAACCTTGTTGTTGCTGCCGATTTTCCCCACAAAATCCGCGCCCCATATATTTCTCAGCGGGTCTAAAATATTCCTTTCAAGAGTGCCCTTTGTGTTACCCAAAAATAAAATAAGTCCGTGCGGACTCGCATAGCGTATCCGATACGGAATTTTAAAATAATCCAGATAGGTTTTCCCCGAACGTGTCGCGCCGTAGCTTACGTTCCAGCGATGATGCCGGTTTATGGTATTTTTCCATACCTCCTTTTGCTTGTCGCTGAAGCTAAGATTCATACATCGCACCGCCAATCGCATTTAAAACCTCGTCCAGCTTTTCAGAATTGCCATCGCCGGCAGGCTTGTCCTTCCAGCCCTTGAAATTATTGACTAAAATAAACTTAGCGCCGTTTAATCCTTCCTTGTCGAATAAACGCCGCTCGGTATATTCCTCAATTTTGCTGATTGCCCGCAAAATTGAACCCTCGCATTTTTTGCCTGCCTGATAGCTCAAAAGAGCGTTTTTTGAGGAAAATCCCAATGCAAGCGCAAGCCCCGACAACGTGGGCGGATTCCCGTTTATAACGGCAGGCTGTCCGCTTTTGTTTAAAACCGGCTCGCCGTTTTCATCCTTTAATATTTCACCGGCGCATGACTCAAAATATCCGTCAATTGCCTCCTGAAGCTTTTTTGAGCTTTTGAATTTAGGATTTTTTCCCACCATTAAACCACCCCCGAATAAAATAAAATTAAGGACGGCAAATGATGCCGCCCTATGCTCAAATTTTTTCTGATTTCCATGTTACCATTATAAAATTAATTTTGGATGTAGGGTAGGTGTTACACCAATAAAACAAAAACGAGCGGCAAAATACCGCCCGTATATTGTATAAACTTAATTCACATCAAATCCAAATATATCGCAATATTTTTTATAAACTCCCGTTTCCTTTCATAAAAATCATCCCTGCAAACGGTGGGCAGATTCCAGATTTCATAAGGGCAGCCCCGGCTGTCCAGAGTGCTTTCCCAAATCGCCGTTTTAAGACGGCAGCGGATTTCATTATTCTCCAAATCCATGCCTATAAGCATCTTGGCTTTATCAATAGCCCTTATTATTCTTGTTCTGTTGTGGCTTTCCAGATCTAACATTTTATCTTCCATAAGGCTGATATGCCCTCCGCCGTAAGGCATATCATTCAGCCTGTAATTTTTCCCGAAAAGCTGCTGATAGCGTATCTTATACCATGCCACATTATCGTCATAGCCTTTGCATAACCATACCACTGCCTGCCGTATATAGTCGGGCATTTTAAATTTTGTCTGGCTCATTACACAATCCTCCCGTATAAATTATGTCGCATGTAATTTCCGTCAGCCCTGCATTTTCGCAGAATTTTATCTATCCAATCCGTGCTTCTTCCCAAAATTTCAGCAATTTCATCCTTTTCCATTCCCTCAAAGTCATATCTGCAAACCAACATTTCGGTAGTATATGTAGGCGGATTGGAATTAGGGATAAACGCGCGTTTGCGCCTAAGCATTTTCTTTTTTTTAGGTTTTTTGGCTGTTTTGCAGGCGCTGTGTCGGTATCTGTACATAAAATCATATACTTTTCTGGTGCTTAGCTTTAATTCCTTCGCAAGTACAGACGCCGGTATAATGCAGTAATTTTCTACTATATAATTTTTTTGTTCGTTTGTAATAGCCATAAATTCACCTCATTAATTATTTTTTTTACCTAGTGCTCGAGCTTCGATTGCTTTAATGTCAAAATCGGGCTGTTTGAAATTTGAAAAAGCTGTTGGTTTGGCAATAATTTCAGAAGAAATACCTCCTTTGTCCTGTTGTTTGGAAAGCCAGTTATTTATAAATCGTTTAATTCCGCCTCTGGTTTTGCGCTTTTTAGGGTTGCTGTCCGCCCAGCCCCGCATTTTTCTTAATTCCTGAATAATATCTACATTGGGATACAACGCGGACCATTCGCGAAGCTGATTTCTGCCCACCCCGTACATAGTTTTATCGTTTAATATAATTTCAATGACAGGCGGGCTAGGTGCAAAATCTGCTTCGGGCAATTCTTCGTATTGGATTGGGATTGGATTCGTATTGGATTGGATTTCGGCAGCATCTGTATGCAATTGAATGCAATTGCTGTCCATAGCCGGGAATTTGCTTCTTTTATTGCGGATAGTCTGATGTTTTTCCCATTTTATAACCTGAAGATAAGGCTTGCTGTCGGCCTCGTAAACACGTATTAAATCGTATTTAACAAGCGCTTTTAAATAATTCTTTATATCCTGCTCGGTTTTTTTGCTGTACATCAGCGGAAAGCATCTTGAAAGTAAAATACTTTCACGGGCGTCCATCCTGCCGTAATCATCGCAGTTCACCAAAAGACGATAAAAAAACACCTCCTGCTCGGCGCTAAGCGCTCCGATATTATCACTTGTGCAAATAGATTCTTTCAAAATTCTGTTCGGCAAACAAACCACCGCCTTAAATAACAATAACGGGCGGCTTAAACGGCCGCCCCTTAATATTGCGCAAATCTTCCTCCCATAGGGGCTGCAGCCCGCAATCCGCAGGCTCTTTATCATAATCTCTGTTATAATGGCATGTCCACCATTCATCAAGCGCAAATTCAATCTGCGCAGTATCATTTTGCGTCAGCAAAACAAACACCTCCTGCTAAAAAATAATAAATAATGGTATTATAGTGACGATTAATGTAAAAATATATTACAATTGTAAAACATTTTTTCATTGCATAGTCGGTAAATTTAATATTGCAGGAAGCCCCTAGCCGCCGGCAATAAAATTTAACTTGAATTAATTTTATTTTCGAAAAAACTTAAGTTTAATTTAACATAAAATGATAAAATCACCAAATTTTCATTTAATTAAATCTAAAAATCAGATAAAAATAAATAATAATTGACAATCAAAAACTAATATTGTATAATAAAATTGTCTAAATTGCATACATTCACAATATCGCAATTATGTAATTCTCTGCTTTCTAAGATAATTATACATGAATGTAATCAAGTAGTCAATACAAAATAATATAATCATGTAAAAATAACTAAAAATTGGAGGCGATTTTGTGAAATATTCACAAATAATACTAAATTATATAAATAATATCGGAATTACTCCGTATAGGCTGGCAAAGGAAACCGGAATTTCAGAAAGCTTATTCAGTAAATGGAAGAGTAACCCCACATCCGACATATCTATATTAACACTGGAAAAAATCTCGAATTATTTTTATATATCAATCGAGCTTTTATTGAACGCTGAAATGTACAATCACGAAACCTTTGAGGTAGCTTGTGTGTACGATAAATTGGACATTCAGGGTAAAGCTGCCGTAAAGAAGCTGATAGGGAAGGAACAAATGCGTATTAGTATGGCAGGCGAATCTTTAATTGCTGTTGCAAGAGGCGGCAAACAGGAAGAAATTATGCTTACCGCCGAGGAAGAAGCCGAAAAGCAGAAATTGATAGAGCGGCAGTACCCTGAATTAAATAAAAATAAATAATACATCTGCAAATGTCGAAAATAAAAAATAAATGTCGAAAATATAGTGACAAATTTAAAAATTTCATAGATAATTATAATGAGGTGTTTATCTATGAAGCATTTACAATTTTATTCAAAGTACAAAACAGCGAGGGATAAAGCTTGGCAGATTTTATTAGATTGCAAAATTAAAAAACTTCCCGTAGATATTCGCGAACTGTCCCAAAAATTGGATATTAAAATTTATACATACAAAAAAGCTATGGCGCTCATTGAAGCGCTTAAGCTAAAAGAGTTTACGGAAAATGAAGGCTTTTGTACAAAAATTAACGGACATTATGTAATATTTTTGGATGCGGAAATAAAGCCGAAGCAGCGGCTTTATTTCACAACCGCGCATGAAATAGGGCATATAGTGCTGGGGCATCTGGATACGGAAAACGTATCCTGCAAAAGCGGCATATCCGTCTGGAACAGCGGAGAAATTCAGCCGCCGAATCAAATTGAGGCGCAGGCAAATATATTCGCGAGCCGCCTGCTTGCGCCGGCGTGCGTATTAAAGGAAATGAAAATAGACAATATATGCGAGATAATGGAAGTGACAGGGCTAAGCTTTACGGCCTCTAAAATAAGGCTTGAAAGGTTAAACGAGCTTAAAAGCCGCGGCAAATTTTATTTAAGCCCGCAGGAAGCAAGATTAAAACAGGAGTTTTCGGATTTTATAAGTGAATATTGTTATAGAAAAACTAAATAAAAACCGCCGATTAAAGCCGGCGGTTTTTTTGCGTTTATGTATTGCAATATGTAGAAAAATATGGTATGATATTGAAAAGGGAAAATATTTACCATACGAATCAAAATACGCTAACAACCAGGAGGATTTTATGAAAAAAATTTTATTAACGCTATGTTTTATTTTTATGTTTATTTTTAACGGAATGAGTTATGCGCAGGATAATATTTCGATAATTGAGGCGGGAGAAACGGGATTTACAGTAAAAGGTCATTGTTCCACCCAAAACGGCGATGTTTTATGTTGCGGCAACAGCTATATTTATAATCATAGTTATGAAGTGGTCGGGCGCGAAGCGGTTTTATTGAGCTGCAAAAATTTATGGAAACCGGTTCAACTGCCGCCAACTGAAAAGAAAATGTCGGTTTTTTCTTCTGTGGATGAAATACCCGGCGGAGGGTTTATAGCGGTCGGCAGAGAATTTGACGGTTTGTATGACGGGGAAGTCCGTAAAGAACATATAAATGAAAACGGGATTATGTCAAAGATTGACACACAAGGTAAAGTTGTGTGGAGCACAAAACTTGAGAGCAGTATAAAAATAGTCGAATCAGGATTTAATAAGGTTATAGCCCTGGATAATAATAAAGCATTGGTATTCTGTGAGGTAACCTATCAGGGAAATGAATTCGGCGCGGAGCTTTTGCTGGTAAACTTAATGGACGGTTCAACAGAATGGATGAAAAAATTCGATATAAACTATTTACCAAGCAGTAGTATTTATAAAAATATTCTGTCAGCTGAAACGTCGGATGGGAATATAGTAATCCGAACAGATTTAAATAAAAAAGATAATATTATTAAAATAAATCCATTAAGCGGCGAAATTTTATGGTCATATACTTTTAATAACGGGATTCCCGTTTCATTAACGCCGCTGCCGGAAGGCGGTATAGTAATCGCCGGTTTAAAGGCGAATGACGAAAATAAAACTGCCGCCATAACGGTGCGAAGGCTGAACTCAACCGGCACAGAAAATTTAAAAATTAATTATGATACAAAAGACCCAATCGAAAGTATCAATGGTTTATTTTTAAATGTAAACAATCAGCTTGTTATTTTTGCTAATAATAAAAATGATAATGATCCGCAGAATAAATACTATTCAACCATATATATATTAAATGAAAACGGAAATTTAGTTAATCAAACTTTAATTTCAGGTTTCAGAACCTTTTGTGTAACAAAAACGCCTGAAAATTCATTTATTATCGGTGGCGGCAATATGGTTACGTTTAAATATGAAGATATTCCCATCGATAAACAAAATCTTAACTCTATTGCTAAAGCAGACAGCGTGGGAAATCTGCTTTGGCTTCAAAATTTGTATGGAGATTATGGATTTTACGGCGTAATTTCTGTTGATGCGGTAAGAAACGGAGAATATTTTATTTTGTGCGATTACGGCAAAGTTTTTGTACATATTAAGGATAATACATTTTCCGCCGCCGACGTATTCGTAAACGGAGAAAAGATAGATTTTGACGTGCCGCCTAAAATAACCGACGGTACAACGCTTGTTCCGGCAAGGTTCATATTTGAAAAGCTGGGCGCAAAGGTTGATTGGAACGAACAAACAAATACAATCACTGTAAACAGGGATAAAACCGAAATAAAAATAACTATTGGCAGCAATCAGGTCAATGTAAACGATAAGGTTGCCACGCTTGCTGTACCCGCTGAAATTACGGACGGAAGAACCTTAGTTCCGCTTCGGTTTATTTCCGAGGCTTTCGGCGCAAAGGTTGATTGGAACGATGAAACTAAAACAATAAATATTACGCAATAATAAATTTATTAAAAATTCTATTGACAAAATTTCAATTATAGTGTAAAATTACACTGTAAGGGAGTATGAAACATGGATAGAAATGAATTTATAGAAATCTGCAACAAAAAAATAAAGCTAATCCGCACGGAATATAATTTCAGCCAGGAGAAAATGGCGGAAATTTTGGGGATATCCAAAAAAACGCTTGTGGAAATAGAAAAGGGCAGAAGCTCGCTCGGGTGGACGGGCAGCGTTGCGCTATGCACAATTTTCCCCAACAGCGAGATATTTGCGGCTGCGTTCGGCGGAGGCACTGCGGATATTATAATGGCGCTTGCCTTTAACGGCGACGAGCCGCACTATCCCAAAACAATGGGCGGAAAAGTGTGGTGGCAGTCCATAGATGTGGAAAAAGGCTTTAAAATCCAGCAGAATATTATTTCTAGGCATTATCGGATTTTAGATAAAAACGATTGCAGAATATGTTCATCATTAGATTTTGAAAATATAAGAGAAAGATTTTCGGAGGTGATCGAAAATGGGGAAAGCGGACAATCTTAAAAACATAGTAACCCGTCAAAAGGAGCTTTTAGGCGATTTGGAGGCGGAATATCAGACAATTCAAAGCAGCGATTTAACCCGTGAAAACGACGAACTTAAAGAGAAGCTTCAAAGCATTACAGACAAATTTCAAGCCGCCGAAGAAAAGCTAAAACAAATGTCGGAGGAAAATTCGTCGCTTAAAAACGCGCTGTACGAACAGATTTACAATGAAAAGCTGGCGATTTTGAATATGTCGCGGAAAAAGCTTGAGGTTTATTTCAAGTCTACATACGAAAATGAGCAAAATAGGCTTACCGCTTTGGAAAACAGTGTAAAACAGCGCATTGACACAATGACGGGTTTACTTAAATCGAATAATATCGACGTCAAAGACGAAATATACGAAATGCTTGGCGATCTGTCAAATTTGCTTAACGAAAAGGTAACCGCCGCCAGAACGGAACAAAGCAAAGCTTTAACCGAAAATGAACAGGCAGATTTTGAAACCCTCAAAAACGAGCAGATTACGGACAGAATGGTCAAAGAATCCGCCAAGAAAAACAATTTTGAAAGCTTTATCGGGCTTAACCTTATAAACAAACTCGGAATACTTCTCATTATAATCGGCGTTATTGTAGCGTCGCAGTACACATTTTTCAAAATGCCGGTGCATTTAAAGGGAATCATGATGTTCTCCCTCGGCGGAATTATGCTTGCGGCGGGCGAATTTTTAAACCGCAGAAAAGCGAATATATTTTCGCTCGGAGTAACGGCGGGCGGCGTGGCTGTTTTGTATATCGCGCTTGCGGCCAGCTATTTCTACCTTGATATTTTAAAAATGTACCCCGCGATAGGGCTTTGCGTGCTTATTACAGCGATTGCGTTTGTGCTTGCGACAAGGTATAACGCGCAGGTTATTCTTGCGTTCGCACTTGTGGGCGGGTATCTGCCCATATTCTCAATTTCCGGAAATCTTGCGATATCCTACAGCGCAATGGTGTATTTTGTTGTGCTCAATCTGCTAGCGCTCGGTATCTCGTTTAAGAAGAAATGGACGGTTAGCGCCTTTATCGGCTTGATTTTAAATATAGCCGGAACAGCGTTTATCAGCTTTGACGTAATCCCGTATAACAGAACATTTTCGATCAAGCTTGTAACAATAGCGTTTATATTATTCGCTTTTTTAAGCTACACCTTAATTCCGGTTTTAAGCACATTTACGCAAAAGCTGAAATTCAAAAAATCAGACGTTGTGCTGATGGGTATAAATACATTTTTCAGCAGTTTATTAATGTATATAGCGTTTTATAATTTTGGTTTCAAGGCATATACAGGGATTCTCGCTATAGCCTTTGCGGTAATTTACCTCCTGCTCGGCAGATTAATCGAAACAAAATTCACCGGCGAAAAAAGCTCAACCGCTCTGTTTTACATAACAGGCCTGTCCTTTGTGGTGCTGATAATTCCGTTCCAGTTCGGCAAAGCGTGGCTTACGCTCGGCTGGCTTGCGGAGGGCACTGCGCTTGCCGCTTACGGAATTCTGCAAAATAACAAAGGCTTCAAAAAAGCCGGCTTTATTATATTCGGGCTTTGCGTCGCCGCATTTTTGATTGTGGACGTATGGGGAGATTTGGATTTTCTCTTCGCCTATAAATATCTGGCAATAACCCTCGGCAGCATGATAATTCTGGGCAGCTATGTTTACATAAAATCCATCTCGGGCAAATTTGAAAAGGCGTTCAAATATCTTAGTATAATAAATCTGTGGATTTACTCAATTTATGTTATAGCCGAAATGTTTATTAACGTAATGCATTTAAAAGAATGGGACGATTTCTATTTATGCAATGCGCTCGCAATCGCGGTATCATTCCTTATCGCTTATACAACGCCCCGTATAAATATATTACGTGACAGGGGCGTAAAAATAATATCGGCGGTAATTTATGTATTTAGTTTATTATGGCTGTTTGCGTTAAATCTCATTGTAAATCCTACATGCTACTATAGCTTAACGGATGCGACCTATATATATTCAATTCTCGGAACATTGGTTTTAGTTGTAATTTCCCTGCTGTCCGTGCTTGCGCTGTACGACCTTTTGAGAAGCATAGTCATGGGGAAAAAGCTGGGCGTTCAGTGGCTTCCGCTATTGGTATCGGGATATTTTGTGCTGATTTTAACGCAGAACCTGATAACGCAGTATGATTTGCAATTTTCCAACGCCTCAATCAGCATAATTTATGTTGTAACCGCGCTTGCGTGGATAATTTTCGGTTTCGCGAAACGCTATTCATTTTTAAGAAGGTTTGGGCTGGGACTGTCGATTTTAGCGGTAGCAAAGCTGTTTTTGGTGGATTTGCACGGCCTCACACAAGGGTATCAGATTGTAACGTATTTCGCCCTTGGGATAACGCTTCTCGCAATATCCTTTGTATATCAGTATTTCAATAAAAGACTTGAGCTTAAAGCGGAGGTAGTATCGGATGAAGAAAATAATTAGCCTTGTGTTCTCAATTATGGTTTTGCTTAATATCACAGCCTTGGCACATACCGCGGTTTTGCAAAACAGCGGCAGCGGCAGATATAAAGCCGTTCGGCTCACGCCCGAAATCTGCAATAACGCGAATGGAAATTTATCCGATATTTTAGTTAAAAATGAAAAAGGGGAGAGCGTGCCTTATTTCATTAATTCAAGCTACCAGAAAATTTACAAAGGAAAATATAATTACCCCATGTCGCTCATAAATTCATATACAAAGGACGACGAGTTTTATTTTGATTATAAGCTAGCAAGCGTTCCCGAACACGATATTCAGGCAACCTCAATTGAGTTTTTCACAAAAAACACAGGTTTTGCGAAAAATATAGAGCTTTTCGGAAGCTACGATAATATTAACTGGGAAAAAATACAAAACGATACCCTGTATAATGTGGACGATAAGGCAAAGCTTGAAATCACATTTAAAAATCCGCTCAAATTCACGCATTACAGGCTAAAGCTGGCGAATAATCTGGAAAAAATAGTATTTAGTTCAGTGCAGCTGAATTACAACGTCACAACCTCCGAAAAAAGCTATTTTGCGGAGGAAATTTCGCCCGAATTTTCTATTGAGGAAATAGAAAAGCAAACCTATATTTATTTAAAAGGTCTTAAAAATTTAAGGATTGACACAGTCACAATCCTTACAGACAGTATGTTCAAGCGCACAGCTGCGGTCAAGGATAAAGGAGTTTCAAAGCAAATTTATAATTTAACCTTTGGCGGCACAGTATATAATGATACTACCGTGCAAATGAAAGATAATAAATTTGACGAGAATGTTTTAACCTTAATAATAGGTAATAACGACGATAAACCGATAAATATACAAGGCGTAAAAGTCCGCTATTTTGCGGAGGAAATTGTGTTCGAGGATAAAACAGGCGGAAATTATAAGCTCGAGTTTAAAAAGGACGACACAAAGCTTGCGCCGGTATACGACATAGCTTCATATAAGGATGAAATTTTAAAAGAAAATATCGACAGGCTTGAAATAAAGGAAGTTTCGCTTGATAAAACTTCTGAAAAACCCGAAAAAATAAATTTTGAGTTAATATTTAATATCGTTGTCGTAATAATTACTGTTTTGCTTGGAATTTTAATCGTTCTCAAATTAAGGAGAAAGCAATGAACAAAGCATATACATACCACAGCCATACCAGAACTTTGTGCAGCAGGTGCGAAAAGCTTGTTGACGGTAAAATTATATATAATGAAAACGGGGTGTTTATTCAGAAATTATGCCATGATTGCGGCGAGCACACTGAAATTCTGGAAGAGGATTTTGAGTATCATTTATCAAAAACCAAATATGATAAACAGGGCACAGAAAGCACTGTTCAAACAAGGTTTGATAAAGGCTGCCCTTACGATTGCGGCTTATGCCCGGATCATGACCAGCATACCTGTATCGGCATTATTGAAATAACAAAAAGGTGTAATCTTGGCTGCGAAATGTGTTTTGCGGGAAGCGGCGGAGGCGGGGATTTAGCTTTAGATAAAATAAATAAAATGATGGATTTTTACATAAATTCAGAAAACGGCTCGGCTGAAATTCTTCAAATCAGCGGCGGCGAACCTACATTGCATAAGGATATTATTAAAATCGTGAAAATGGCAAGAGAAAAGGGATTTAAATATGTAATGATAAATACAAACGGTATCAGAATCGCTCAGGATGAGGAATTTGTGCGTGAATTATCGGAATTTAAAGGCGGCTTTGAAATTTACCTTCAGTTTGACGGGCTCTGCGATGATATTTATTTAAAGCTAAGAGAAAAAAAGCTTTTGGAGATGAAGAAAAAAGCCATTGAAAATTTAACAAAATATAATATTCCCGTAACGCTTGTCGCCACAATGGTAAACGGCGTAAACGACGGAGCGGCCGGCGAAATTCTTTCTTATGGAATGAAACGCAGCGGCGTTCGGGGCGTAAACTTTCAGCCGGTCAGTTATTATGGCGAAATTGCACCCGATATGAGCAGAATAACCCTGTCGGGCGTTTTAAACAGAATAGAAAAGCAGACGGGAGGTCTTATAAAAAAGTCCGATTTTCTTCCGCTGCCATGCAATGTCGAAAGAGTCGCGATTACATATTTATTCAAAGCAAAAGATGGATTTACGCCTATTACAAGAGACAGGGATTTAAGCGAATTCAAGGGCTCAATCGGTAATACGTTTATGTTTACAATTGAGGATACGTTAAAGGATTTTAATGAGGGCAGCAAAATATTTAACGTGTGCGGGTGCTGCGACTTTATTAATGATATCAAAAAATATCTGCCTTTAAATTTTATGTTGAAATCAAAGCAGGAAAAAATAAAATTTGTTGATGAAAACACATTCAGAATAAGCGTCAGCTCCTTTGTGGATAAATATAATTTCGATATGAAATCCATGCAAAAGGAATGCGTGCATATTATAACGCCCGATTTTAAAAGGATTCCTTTTTCCGCTTACAATATAATCCATAGGGAGAAGTATAATGAATATTATATTTGATAAAATCATAACCGCAATAATTATCGCCGGCGTAGTATCGGTTTTTATCGCGGTGTTTGTTGATTTCGCGTTGTTTAACAATAAAAATGACGCTAAGAAAAGCAAAAAATCAATTGTCGCGACAGGCACAATGACAGGCTTTTATCTGGTGTATTATATGCTTCTGCGGCTTAAAATCGGCTCGGTCAATTATAATGGGTACACTATTATTATAATCGGAACAATAATGATTGCGGCAGGCGCGGTTTTCAATATTCTGGGCAGGCTGAAGCTGCGGGATAACTGGGCAAATCATATAAAAATTTATAATAATCATACTTTAGTCACAGTCGGCGTATATAAAATTGTAAGGCACCCTTTGTATTCCTCAATTATGCTTATGCTGCTTGGCGGAAGCCTTGCATACAGAAACTGGCTGTGCGCAGTTTTAACCGCTTTGGTTTTTATTCCTTTTATGTATTACAGAGCGAAACAGGAAGAAAAATTATTGGAATCAGAATTTGAGGAATATAAAATTTACAAGAATAAAACCGGAATGTTCTTTCCTAAGATAACACTTACCTGAGGAGCGTGTTTAGTTTAAAAAGAAACCGTATATTCTTTCAAACTAAATAAATAAATCGCCTGCCATATGTCTGCGAAAGCATTCGCAAACAGGCAGATGCGAAACTCGCGCTCTTATCATTCCTCTGCCAAATTCGGCGGTTTAGGATAAGTGCTTTCAAAATAATATTTATGCCGCTTATATTGGCGGCGGAATGGAGCTTAATATGGCGTTTAAGCTTGCGAATATATCAAAGGGAAGCTTCACTTTTTGCAGAGCGGCAATTGCGGCTTTAATTTGGCTAAGTATAATTTTTCAAATAAGATGGCTGATTATCGCAGTGTTTTTTATAATGCTGCTGTCGGCAATTTTTAAGGTTGAAAAAGCGCCTTTGATTTTGCTTTATAAATATACTATAGATAAAATAAAACCATCGGAAAAAGTTATCGTAAATGAAAACGGGATATATTTTTCGCATATTGTGGGAGCAATATTTTCCTTAATATGTATTGGATTATTGTATTTCGCGAATCCTGTCGCGGCATGGCTCGTGACGGCATTGTTTGCGATTCTGCAAACATCAGCAGCATGCGGCTTTTGCTCGGCATTAAAGCTTTACACCTGCATGACGGGCGGAAACTGCTGCAGATTCGGCAGATTCGCCAAAAAGGTGCGTGACAAAAATGCTTGATACGCACGAAAAAATCGGCGGTATAATGCCGTATATATTTGGTATACCTTCCTATTCGGTATTCGTTATGCTTGGAATTCTGGCAGGCCTTTTATATTATTTCGCCGATACAAAAAAACGCAATGTAAAGCATGAGGGAGCGGTAATTATAGTAGCCTCGGCGCTTGTATTCGGAGTGCTTGGCTCGAAAATTCCGTTAATTTTCGAGGGATACGATTTAAAGCATATTCTTACGGGCAAATCAATCATGGGCGCGCTTTTGGGTGGCATGTTCGGCGTTATATTTATAAAAAGAGTTTTGAAAATTAAATTGAAGCTTGGAAATATAATAGCGCCGTCTGTTGCGCTTGGCATGTCAATCGGAAGGCTCGGCTGCTTTTTCGGCGGCTGCTGTTACGGCAAAATATCAAGCTGGGGCTTTGATTTCGGCGACGGATATTTAAGGCTGCCAGCGCAGCTTTTCGAATCAGGCTTTCACTTGCTGGCGTTTTTTTTGCTTGCTTATTATAAGGATAAGGTGAAAACTAAGGGCATTTTATTTAAAATATACGTTGCCGTTTATTTTATATTCAGATTTATTATTGAATTTTTCAGAGAAAATCCGATAATATGGGGCGGCATGACAATTTATCAGATAATATGTATTTTGGGCGTTTTATTTATATTTATAAATCTGAAATGGGGGAGTGTGAACTATGAACAATAAATATAAAAAGATATTGCAGTTTGCTATCACTTTTATATTGGTCTTTGGCAGCTATTTGTTTTTCCATATCATCTGGGATTTCAATCAAAACTATGGCTTTATCAGCGCCACATTTACGGCGGGAATTTATATTATGGTAGGAATTCCTTTATTTTTTACACTTAAAAATAATTTTATTACTAAAGGAATCCTATGGGGAGTTATCTCGATTATAATATTTTTATTCAGCTACGGAGGCTGCGGGGTACTAAGATGAAAAAGAAGGGTATTTTAACACTTCTTCTACAAGTTATACTCATTATTACAAGTAACATGATAGCTAAAATCAATTCCACTTACATTACCTGAATAGTATTCGTTGTTGTTTGCTCTCATATCTAAGCAAAATTCTATTCCAAAACCATATTTCTTTTTTACAGATTCTAAACTTGTAATATTTTCGTCAAAGATACTGTTATTAATATAACACAATGCGGTTGTAATTGGATTAAACTCTACGACATCAATATATGTGGTACTATTACTTTTAAATTCCGCCAAATCAACAATATAATTTTTAGGGAATTGATTGAATTGTTTTATATGTGACGCTATTTCATTTGCCTTATAAACAAATCCTTCACTAACTGTATGTGAAACTGAATGCAAATATCTTGAATAGTTTATAATATTGTTATCATACACCACAAATCTAACTTCTCTTTTTCCATATTCATCTGTTGTTATATTAACCTTTTCAGAAATCAAGTAATCCTTTTCTTTTTCAATTATTTCGTATAATTTTGAATTTTTATCTAAAATATCGCATGTTTTAACAAGTGAACTAAACCCCTTAACCGCACTTTTCAAGAAAACCGTTTCATTGTTTTTTATTATTTTATACAATTCCATACTTTCTTCAAATATCTGTTTTCCTTTTAAATTAAATATTTTTCTTTTTGGAGAGTAATACTTTATCCAATCTTTTATTTTTTCTCTATGCAAAAAGTTTTCAAGTAAAATTCCATTACACGACATAATTATTTGCATGGCGTCTGCATAATGTTCATAGTCTGTTCTTAAAAATATTTCTTTATTACTAATATCTATTTTACAACCGTTTTTATTTAAAAAACATTGATTCTGCATATCTAACATTACAAAACAATTGATAAGCTTTGCATAATTGGCTTGGATTAATAAATTCTCATCTTTTAAAGCATTTTCAAGATTCTCTCTTATAAAACAATATAGCAAGTTCAACCCCTCCTGCAGATATTACACAAAAGCGTGTTGCATACGACACAAATTTGTGTAATATCTGCAACACGCATAACTGTGTTTCCGTATAAAAATATCGTTCAACTTAATCCGTCATAGGAGGGCATTTTTTGCATTTCAAACTGCAGTCACTGCCACAGCAGGAACTACTTTGCTCCATTGCTTGTGCGTAACTTTCTTTTGTTGTTTTAGCTGTTTGTATAATTTTCATCTTAATCCTCCTTTCTCAAGTTTTATATTGCATTTTTTATGTATTTGCTTTCTATAAAAAGTTTCATTGTTTCATCCGAAAAATTACATACAGACTTTTTTAATATGTTTTTTTGAAATTTACAACCTCCAAAACAAAGCGGCAAAAACTTACAATTTAAACATTTCACATCAGCAAATGGATCATCCGCCACATATTTAACTATTGCTGCATAATTAATATTTTCCATCTGAGCCACATTAAAACAAATATTGGCGTCAATGCCGATTTCGTCCCAACATTTATAAAAATTCCCCTTTTCATCAATAACATAGGAATTTTCGAGTTCCGCAGAGCAAAAAAATCTTCGGTTATTTATTATGTCAATATCTACATTGCAATTATTATCATTGGAATAATTGGACATAATGAATTGCTCATAATCGCTTTGATTCATATAATGCTTTACACTTTCGGCATCTCTTTCTTTTATGTTTTCAACGATAGAAGGATATACCCCCATTTTAACTCCTTGAGTTGCATCAATAGTTTTTTTCAATGCCGGAAAATCTATATAATTTTCTCTATCAACATTCATTCTGATGTTGACATTTATTTTGGTGTCTTTAAAGCAATTTAAGTTAGCAAGTATTTTATCAAATGTCCCGGCGCCGCTTTTTAGATATCTTCGCTTATTATGCATGTCAGCTAAACCATCTATTGTAATTTGCAGGCTCAAAATATTGTTTTTTTCAAACATAGCAACAATTTCATCCGTTACTAAATAGCCATTAGTAACTAATGAAAAGCTAACTATCACATTTTTTTGTTCAGCAATATTGTTTATTTTGGCGGACATATAGTCCACTGTATTGGCACAAATTAAAGGCTCGCCGCCATACCAGGTTATATCTAATTTTTTAACCCCTTCATCAATTTTTTTAGAAATATACTCAATAATTTTATCTTGTACATCTTTGCTCATTTTACCTTTTCTTTCAGATTCATAGCAGTATGGGCAAGCAAAATTGCATTCAAGAGTCGGAGCAATTGTCAAGGATAACTGCTCATTTGAAAATTTCGTTTTATAATGAAAGTATCTTAAAAATTCAATTTCATCAAAATCTTCGTCCACAATAAACCCATTTTCTTTAAATGCAGAGATAATCTTTTTATCATTCTCATTGCACTGATCAAAAAAGGATTTTGATATATTATTAAGAAGTGCAAATTCATCATTATCGACTTCAATTATCGCCTTGGTAAAAGTATTATACAGAACGCTTGAAACCTCATCCTTTTTATAAACAAAATTAAAAATTGATGCTTTCAAATCTTTTTCCTCCGCATTTCCCGTATTTTCCATAAAGAGCAAGGGCTCTTTATGGAAAATTGCAATAATATTATGCACTTTTAAATCCGTTTTACATCTGGATTACTTCCATATCCATAAACTAATTAACCGTATGTACAATCTTGCTAAGTGGCATAAATTATTCGTGGTTTATTAGCTTACTATTTCGTCAAAAATAGTAACCAGTGCGTCATAGTAGCATTGTTCTTCTTCGAGTTTTTGCTTATTTTTACCTAACGTCATCAATCCGGATACAGCCATGCTTCCAAGTTTATAAGATAATGACTGTCCTTTTCTATCAGCTTTCGCCGCTTCCGCATGCGCTTGTTTCCCAAGCTGTTTACTCTCACCAAAATCTCTTATCGAAACGAATGCAAATGCACCTTGCCTTTTTATCGATATGCAAAAACGAAAATAGTCACGCGGATGTTCGGGATGAAAAAGCACCAAACAATCATCGGTTGTTGAGTTAAACATTCCGCCCGATTTTATTTGGTCGTTTTCAAACGCAACAGGGATTGCATAATTATTTGCCGCAGAAGTAATAGCTTCCTCAACAGTTGCCAGTGTAATGGCATCTCCGTTTGTGTACTTGTAGGTAGGTCTGAATTCTCTTAAATTATCAGCTTTTAACATGTTTTTTGTCTCCTTTTAAATATTTTTTGTTATTTATTTTAGGGTATAAACCAGTTCCCATAGATACGTTCAATAGAAGAAATAATTTGCCTGCTTACACCTATCTTTTCTCCAGGTGTTGTTTGTATTTTTTAAATAATTCGTTCGATATTAATTTCAATTATTACTTGCAAAGATATATAGACAACAATATTATATCAATTGACAAGTATCTTGTCAATATAAAAATCGGATTTTAACAACTTTTTTTGTAATTAATGGCTTTTTATAATAATAAATATTATTACTATTGAAAAGAAAGCATTAACGCTTTTGAAAATGGGAATATTTTGTTTATATTTTTATGATATTGGATATATTTGGACAAATATAAAAGTTTTGATTGATATTTTGGTTATATTGTGATATAATGAGTAATAAATGGAATATGTTAATATTTAGATAATATAGAAGTTACTAATCAATAAAAATTAATTGTATAACAAAACTATCTAAGATGTATAAATATTTATATAATAAAACCTTATGATGGAAGCATAAAATCAGGGGTTTTGCGAGAAATTTTGTGTTTTGTTCACGGATTCAGGTATAATATTTCAGAATGTCACGTTCGTGAAGCAAAGCGGATATTTTGTAAAAAGAATTAATATTTGTGTGTTGTTTTTCAACGGATTATGCACATAAAATGACGGATTTTACACATTAATATATACTCTTGTATTAATATGGTATAATTTTATAAGTTGGGCTATGGGGTGAGATAGATGAATATTGCAATTTTTGATGATGAACAATTCTTTTGTCAGCAAATAAACAATATTTTAGAAGAATTTTTTATGAATGAATATCCGAAAATGAATTTTAAGATACAAATGTTTTCAGACGAAAAGAGCTTTGAAGGTTTTGTCAATAAAAACGAGATAAAAGTTGTTTTTTTGGATATTTCCACTCGAAACAATGAAAATTACGGTTTGGAGGTCGCCCGGTATATAAGAACTAAGAGCGAAAGCGTACATATAATCTTTGTCACATCTCTTGCGGAAAAAATCAGTGATGTCTTTGATGATTTAATCAGGCCGTCACAATTTTTCGTGAAACCGGTCAGCGCCCAGAAAATCTTTAACATCATGCATAAGGTTATGCGAAGATTTGTTAATTCACAGGATTATATTACTGTTAAGTTCGGACGTATGGATTGTATTATTAAGATTAATGAAATATATTATGCGAAAAAAATTGACAGAAAAACACAGATTACGTTGTCCAACAGAAGCATACAGGTGCGAAACTCGCTCTCAAAGGTATGCGAAAGTCTGCCGGACCAGTTTGTAAGTATTGATAAGGGTGTTGTAGTAAATATAGAAATGATCAGGGATATTGATTACGGAAACGGACAGCTGGTACTAAATAACGGTCAGATATTGGATATTTCAAGAAGTTCAAAAAAAGTATTGCGGAATCTTTTGAAAAATTAAAAGGAGATATGAAATCATGCAGTATTTGTTTGAAATAATAATGGTTCTGCCGTTTTTATATTGTTTGCCCGTTTTTATTCTCAGAGTATTTTTTAATTGCAGATTGGAAAAACCGGAATTTGTACGATATATGATTTGCTGTTCTGGGTCTTTATTCATATTATATTATCTGATGCAAAGCAATGAACAGTTAGTTATTCGAACGACGCTCACATTTGGTATTGTCTTTATATTGCTATTTGTAATAATAAAAGAAGATCCGCTGAAAATGATTCTTTCGTTTGCATTTACGATCGTAGTGGTCGGTGTGTGCGAGGTGATTTCCTTTGCAGTGCTCAATCCATATCTGTCGCGGATGATAGAGCAAGTCAAAGGAAATAATTTTATCCCAAAGTTGAATCTCATCCCATATATGTCGTCATATCTGGCGATTTATGTGATATATTATATAAAAAAAAGCAAACTGTTCTCGGCGGTTGCGGCGAATCGCACCAGCTATGCGTTGTCGGTAATCATTGCGCTGATTTTAATTGATGGAACTATCGTGGTTGTTAAGCTGGAGCTCATGGCGCTGAATAACAGGGCGTATATGTCTTTGTTGATTTTTAATGCCATTTTCTTGATTTTGACGTTTGTTTGCAGCATTGTTTTATTTATACAGAGTTACCGCGAAAAAGAAAAAAACAGAGAAATACTGCAGTATCAGCAGGCAATGGTGGAAATGTATGATTCGACAAGAATGTTCAGGCATAATTTTACCGATACAATGACAATTTTGCATGGCTATTGTGTGGAGAAGGATTATCGTTCATTGGAATTAAAGCTGGATGAACTGATGGATGAAATTGAATTCAGTTATAATGATAAAGACCTGATACATATAATGAAAATTGAGAATATTCCTTTGAAATGGTTCATGATTTCCAAGGCTTCAAGAGCGCAAAAAAACGGTGTGAAAATGAAAACTTATATCAGCGACAGTTTGGAAAACTCCCTGTTTGAGAAGATGTCATTGATACAAACACTGGCAATTCTGGCAGACAACGCGATTGATGCCGCAGAAAAAACGCAAAACGGCGAAGTGGAAATTTCAATCATATATAAAAAGCCGGACACGCTGATTTCCATTCGCAACTCAGTCAATGAACCCCCGGATATTGAGAAAATATTTGAGAAAAATTATACAACAAAAAAAGGGCATCAGGGAATCGGATTGTACAACGTAAAAAAAATTTTATCAAAATATTCAAATATTTTTACGGACATTCGATGTGAAGATAATTTTTTTCAGTTTGATATAAATATACTGAACAGTAACTTTGAAAATGAATGAATTATTCATGCGCTGTTCAATTTACAAAGAAATTGAACTACTTGGGATACAAACAATCCATAGCCTCATTTTTACATATAGTCCGTGCATATAATTATAGAGTTATGGAATTGGGGAATGGTAGTTTCTGAACGGAATTACTAAAATACAGAGAATAAATCATATATAAATTTTTACTGTGTATATAGAGAAGGAGTGTTAAAATGAAAAAATTATATGTTTTCATTATTTTGATGCTGGCATGTGTATGCTTTTCTGCGACAGCGCAACAGGATTCGTCGGCGACATATGTATCGGACATAGGCAGGCCGGCTACAGTCCAGATAAGCGCCGTGTATCAAGGAAAAAACTATTATAGCAACGGAACGGGCGTTGTTGTGTCGCCTGACGGATATATTATTACCAATGCACATGTAGTGAAAGATGAAAAAGGCAAAAGCGCGGATGGAATTGTAGTCAGTATTCCTGTTGGGGAGGGTACATATAAACAATATCTGGCAAGGATTGTAAAGGTAGGAGATGAAGCAACCTCTTCGCCTACAGCCATTGATTTGGCAGTATTGCAGATTGACGTTCAAAATTTATATTATGTGACCTTGGGTGATGACGATTTGGTCACGGGGGAAAATTTGTATTGTATGGGTTATCCGGGAATCACGGGAGAGTTTACAAACGGAAATTACAAAAACGCGTCGCTTACCTCGGGGGTAATGTCGGCGAAGGAAAAAATTGCCGGATACGGAACGGAATACATTGAATCCGAATTGCCCGTTGACCATGGAAACAGCGGCGGGCCGATTTTTGACAAAAACGCACAGGTGGTGGCAATTGCAAGTATAGGTCTTGGCGGCGCGTCTACTGTGGTGGACGGAAACAACGTTTTTACCATTGACAGTACAAGATACAGCTACTCGCTGCCGGCAAAATATGTGAAACAATTTTTAAACGAATGTAATATTAAAGTACCGGATATAGTGAATGCTGAGCTTACAAAAGAATATGTAAAGGGCGTAAAGGCCTTAAATGAGGAAAAAGGGAAAAACGCAGTTGCCGCATTTAAAAATGTACGCGACATAGACGCAAACTTTTTGGAAATCAATAAAATGATTGACAGAGCCAAGAATATTGGCGGCGGTAGCGATATTACCATCACGCCCACAGCAATCACGATTCTTGTGGTCATTCTTGTAGTGATTATTTTCATTGTTGGTTTTTCGGCCATCATAAGGAAAAAACCAAAATCAAAAATAAAGCCCGGCCCGGCTCCGTGGGATGATTCATCAAACGATTGGTAATATACAGAAAGAGAGGATATAGATAATGAGTGTGAAAGGAAAAACAAATGCGAAAGCAACAATTGCGTTGGTGGTTTCGCTATGTGTCCTTGGTTTTATCATCGGATTGCTGCTGATCATTAATTTCGCAGCGGCTCCGCCAAAAATTGAATTTTCACAAAATGAAAAGAACAGCATAGGGAAAGCGTATACGCATGAGTCTCCCGAGAATATCGGTATGGCATGCGAAATGTCAAACAGTATGGCGGGTTTCAATATAGTTTCTCCGGACAGCCTGATTACAACCACAATTGCGCAGATGGCAGCCGTTTCAGATCTATTGGGCGGAAATTTAACCATCACCAAATACATAAACGGCTATGACGCAAATATTCCTTTGTCGGCTCAAATCAATTCCGTTCCGTCGGCGGGAATGAATCAGACGGTTGAAATGATTACCGAATCCGATCCCTCTCAGGATCTGCATATCACCGTAACGGATTTGGTCGACACATCCGGCAGCTACGGAGATATTGTAAAAGCTATAAATAATACGGTTTTGAAAGAAAAAGGGAATGCGCTGGCAATCATAAGCGTTATGTCAGATTTTCGGGGAGAGTTAAGTACACAAACCGGCGTGCAGTATTCGGAGGCACAAAGGCCGTTTTTTATTCTTCTGTCGGGCAAAAACACAAAAGTTTCTTATTTTTTAGGAGAATTTTTAGCTACTGCGAAAATTCAGAAATTAAAGGAAAACAAAGAGCTTTTTTGTGAAATCATCTCCGGAGATTGCGGAATTTCAGGTATTGACCGTGAAAATATTGTCATTGACAACGGGAATGATCAATATAAAGTAAAAGCGGAGGAATTCGAAAAAAAGAGTAAAGCAAAAAAAGACAGTGATTTGGACGCCTCTGACGTTACAGAGCTTAACAATATTATCGCAAATGTTAATTTCAGGAAATCTGACGTTGTAAAAAGACCGGTCAACAGTGATATTTTGAATTTGGGATATATTGCAAAAACGAACCGGGCCGTCCCTGGGAAGTTAAAACTTAATATTCCGTTTACCATGCTCAAAGGCGTCAATATCAGTTCCATGCTGCCAGTTTTTGAAAGCAAAGTCTATTATTGCAACAGCCGGAAGCAGTTTGTCCCCTATGAAAAGAAAATTGATACGGGAAAGCTGAAAATCGATTTGGCATATACGGAAACTAATTTTTACGATTATGCTTTGAAAATGCGCGAAAAGCAAATGTCGGCGGCCGACATAGAAAAAGCAATCCAAAATAAGCTTGGCAGCTTAAGAGATGACAAACAAATTACACAGCAGTTGGAGCGGGAGGCCGAAGACGCAATCAAATTGCTTGTTTCGCCTGATGAACTGCAAGTAAAGGCAAATCAAAAATATACGCCCGAATCGTATTTTAAAACCGGTGTGGTTTGCGATCCGATTACCAACGCAATTACTGTAAATACCATTTACGGTGATTTGTCAAAACTTCCCTTAGACGCAAACACAAAATTGATTAAGGTGGAAAATATCCTGAAACTGGGATATGACCCGAGAAAAATTCCGCAATGGGTAATTGAACAAAGTACCGCTTCAAAACAGGATATCGCCAAAGGAAAAGTTGCGGAGTTAAGCGATATTTTTGAAGGGCTATACCATTATCTGCAAAAAAGCAGTCAGACAGAATATACGTTTTCAACATATATAAAATTAAAATAAATATTTAGGAGGAGCTATTATGTCGACAAAATTAAAAAATGTTTTTGAATCATGGCTGTATCTAATTCTCAGCATTGTGGTTGCCGGGATTATGGTAGGAATAGCATATCTACTGATGCCGATGTTGCAGGAAAATCTGGAAAAAGAATGGATTGAAACCTTTGTGACCTATATAAAATACGGCGCCTTTATCGCAGTGTTTCTCCAGCTGATTAACAGTATTGTGATGGCTTTTTCGGTGGTCGGATTAAAAAGGAGAACATGGAAAATATTTTTGTTTTTGAATATAGTTTGCGCACTGATCCTGTTCGCTTTGTTTTTGGTTCTCAACAGCTTTGAGATTGATATCATTTCCGTGCTGATTCCCTTTATAATGTTCCAGCTGATGTTTGTTTTGACTTATATCATTTCCACGTTGTTTCTACCGGAATCGTATAAGTTCGCAAATCCGCTATGTGAATATATATTTAAATAAACAGCGTAAAGCGATGGGAGGATAATAGAATGAGTTTATATGTAATTTCAATTGGGGGCACGGGTCACCGTGTAACGGAAGCACTTCTGCATTTGGCCGAAGCAGGCTGCGTTCCGACAGATAAAATCAAACTGCTTTGCGTTGATTCAGATATCGATAACGGAAATCTGGATTCGCTGATTAAGCAGATAAATTTATATAAGGCTGTATCAAAAAACGGATCTGTTTTGCATCCGGTGGTGGAAACGGCGGTGATGCGTGATGACGATGCGTTCACGCCCTGTTGGTCTCCTACCATTCCCAAACAAACGCTTGAAGGCGCAATGAATAAGAATCCGATGAAAAAAGAAAGCGGACAAATTGTGTTTAACGCGTTGTATACGGAGGATGAGCAAACTGTGCCGCTTGACAGAGGATTTTATGGGCATACGTCTATCGGCGCACTTCTTATGGCAAAGCAAATCAGGCCGGACGGAATAAAATTATGTGAAAAATGGGATAATTTTTTCAATGGAATTAACCACGCACAGGATAAAATTTTGCTCATCGGTTCCACCTTTGGCGGAACGGGCGCGGCGGGAATACCGACCATTTCAACGATTTTGCGTCAGACCTTCGACGATGCAAAAATAGGCACATTACTCATCATGCCGTATTTTAAATTTGTCAAAACGACAGTCGATGGAAATGAAATCAATGTCGACTGGACCTATTTTGCGCCAAAATCGAAAACGGCGTTGTCTTACTATGAAAAACAGCAGTTCCATAAGATTTTTAACGATGTTTATATTATCGGTGAAGAATCTACACAATATATGGACGTGCCATATGCGCTGGGGTCAAAAACGCAGAAGAACAAGCCGCATATCATCGAGCTGTTTGCGGCTACCGCAATTCTGGATTTTTTAAGGTCTCCAAGTGACGGCTATCGAGTAAGGGCGCTGGCGCGAGAATCAAGGAATATTCAGGGAACAGAGAAATTTTTGGCTACCTCCAATATGTTGGTCGGAAGCGATGGAGATCCGTGCGTTCCTCAAAAGCTGTCAAATTTTCTGCGCTTTTCCGTTATGTATACAAAGTATTATTATCATTGCTTGACAAGAAAAAAAGCGGACGGCAGCTGGATAAAAAACTATCAGAATATTGATAGCACCGACCTGAAAAAATTATTTACTTTGTGCGGGAAATTTATATCATGGATGAAAGATACCCACCTATTAACGGATATGGACGGAAAAACAACAACGAATTTGGATACCAATGTGCAGATTTTTAATTTTCAAAATTCGGATTTGTTTAATGGAATGCCTGAAATCAAAACAGGTATATTCGGAGGAGAAAACGTATTGCTGGTCGGGATGAACGACGTTGCGGATGTGGTAGTGGGGAAAACGTTTAGCGACGCGGATACAATTGACAGAAATTTCAGCGCACAAAACCATAATATTGCCGGTTCGGAATTTGCTACTTTTATTTCTAAACTGCTCGAAGCTTGCATAGCCTAAAGGGGGAAAATGAAATGCCAACTTATTTAACCTGTGACAGAACAAAAAATTTAAAATTTTCGATTCCCGGCGGCGCGGACAGAGGCTGGAAAACTGCTGCCGATTCGAATACAGCGTTAGGCGCTATTGCTGAGGATTTGCCAAGTGTGGATTCGGGAATATCGGCAAATTTTAATTCAGCAGATCTTTCAATGCCTTCGCCGTGGGCGAGATTTATCTCTTTTGAAACATTGCTATTCGATTTAAAAGGCTCAACTTACGGAAGCGCGCATGATCAGGCGCTTGCGGATTGGCGCTGCCTGATTACAATCATTGCGCTCCACGACATCATTGGCCTTAATATTAATTTGCATGATAACCAGTGGTCGAATGTAATTAACCTTGCCATGGACGGCGACTCGCATACGAAAAAATTCCTGAGCATTGTCCGTCAGGTGTATCCGCAGAATTCTATTTTCAGCACAAACAATACACCGGTTGAATGGGACAGTTTTGTTCCGATTCTCGTAAAGCAAGATCAGGCGATCGGATATTTATCCTGTTCCACTTTGGTTTGTTCGCCATACAGATATTCTGAGAAAGCAAATATTGAGCTGACGAACTATCCGTTTTATAAGAATAGTCACTTTATTGACCCTGTAAAATGGATTAATTCGGACGGCAATTATGCGTCTACCATGAAGCAGTATCTGGATATTCTATATCAAAATGTTATTACATTATTTGGAAATCCAAATGTGAATGAGGAAATTTGCAATGATTTGCTTTCGTTGATTGACGACTTTAGAAACGATATTTTAATTGAGGTAGCCCCGACCATAGCAATTACAGTCACTAACGCTGCGGCGGCATTGTCAAGCCCGGCGCAAATTCTGGCGTCTGTAAAAATTGTTGTTCCACCACCGCAGTCGGATGTCCAGCTGATGCCTCTTATCAAGAAAAATGATTCGAATGGAAAAGTATTATATATAGTCAGTGATTCAATGTTTGGAATTGACGCGAACAGGCCGGAATCCAACAGCATTAACGTAATCGGAAACCAAAAGCTCAGCCACCTTAGTCCGGGCTTTGTCAGCGGTTCGAATATGTATGGAACTTATATGCTTGCCACCGGTGAAACCATTTACAGGGATACGGATTTACTGTTGAATAAGCTCTATTTGATAAGTTCTAATGACGGCACAATTATGGACAGCACAATTTTTAATGAGGGAAAAGACAACGCAGGTTTTCTGTCAGTTGGGAGCAAGGATGTGCTCTGGCCCGTCAACAGTGTGTTATTTGACTTTATGACAGCCGAGGAAATCCGGAAAAATATTTCCATTACCTTTGATAATGTGGAAACCTATACGGTCAGCCTCACGCTTACCTTGAAAAAGAACACACATACCATACGTAAAAGCTATAACGGGACAAACGTCATTCTAAAGTCGGAAAATGATATGCCGTATATTTCAATATGCCCGTATATGAAGGTCTATGCACCCGGAACAAAGACCAATATATGGAAAAGCTACTATGTGTATAAAGCCGAAACAGCGGTAGAAACAAAGGGGATTATTACAGAGGTTTGCTGTGATGAACGTGTGAAACCGCAACAGACCGATCTTGATTTGCTTAAATTTGCCAATACGAATAACACATATTCGGAATATGATAAGATTCCCACTCATATTAATGTAATTGAAATGGAATTTAGCAATTCCACCTATTGCGGCACCATTTTATTGTCGCCGCCCGAGGAAAAAAACATTGGTATGACCACTGAATGGACGGTGGGCGTGGATTTTGGAACCACATCGTCGGCAATTTTCTATAAACAAAACGGTGCAGGTGAAAACTTTGTTAAATTTGGCACTCACTATTATAATGAATACAACGCCACGGTAGGCGGTATTAATAAAATTGTGGACGCACCGGCGAATTCAGGCTTGTTTGAAGCGGTAAAACCTACCCTGAAAAAGGATATGGGAAAAAACTACTTTATGCCTTTAGAATATCTGAAACGTGAATCGTATCCGACAATTTATGAATTGCTTTCGGCCAATGCGCCTTTGGGAACGGATACAACATTCACATATGGTCATATTCCCTTTGATTATGGCGAGGACGCGACAAGGGTGGACAGACTGGGAGAGAGTAATAAGCAACGTGATTTGAAATGGAGCAATTCACCCATTGTCAGCGAATGTGCGAAAAAATATCTGCACCAGCTATTTTTGCAAACCATTTTTATTGCGGTTATGAATAGTGTGGGGAAAATTGTATGGAAATTCTCATATCCCACAGCCTTACCGGGCGATTTGGTGGATGGATTTATTAAAAATACATCGAATATTGTTGAAATGCTTGGAAAGTCTACGGGTATTACATTAGAACTGTCAGACAATGCGTACTATCCGGAAAGCATTGTTTCGGCGGAATATTTTCAAACTACTCATCAAGAGCCGATGGTTGCCTGTGTCGATATCGGGGGAGGTACAACGGATATTTCCATATGGAAACACGGGATACATACGGAGAATTTGCTGCAAACCTCCATTAAGCTCGCCTCCCGGGATATTTTCCTCACAAGCTTCGCAACTTTATTGAAAAATGACGCTGTTTTCCGCGATACCGTGCTTGCTCTGCGCAGACCGTTGCGCGACGAACTGCAAGCAAAGGGATATACAATGTCTGCCGAGGATCTTCCGAAAATAGAAAGCTTATTGTTCGAGTTTGAGGAGGCGGTACAAAGATTCGCTAGTAATACAATAGATATGAAAAATAAGAAAAAATTTGTAAAAACAGTTTCAATTGGTTTCTTTGCCTTGCTTTATTATACCATGGACGCGGTTTCGATGATCCGTGATCGTCTGGATAATAACACCTTATCCGTATGCGTTGGAGGAAACGGCGCAAAATTGCTTGATTGGCTGCCGCGGAGGTATATTGCTAATGCTGAAAGTATCCTTGCTTTGTATTTGAAAGAAGAATATCAGATGGATATTCCTGTCCAAATATTGTATAACAGAGATACATTGAAGAAAGAAGCGGCAAAAGGTTTGTTAATTGTAAGTGCAGACGCAAACAGTTTCGATGAGAACTTAATGCTGCCGGCAAGCGAGGAGTTAATCCTGACAAAACATAACGGTACACAGGAGGTGCTCCCGCCCCAAACCGACATTATGCGGCGTCCCGATGTCTGCGATTATTTTGACACAAAAGGAAAAAGCGAAGCTACAATCACAATTGAGGAAGCCGTAGTGCAGGGAGTAAAAACAATTCAGGTGAGTCCGGAATTGACTTCGATGAAACGATTTGTAAAATACCTCAATAAACTGAATGCATCCTTTACAGATAAAGAATATTTATTAAATTATACAGAGAAGGATTATGCGGAGCTGAGGGGTAAAATGGAATTCGAGCTTACGGAAGCAACAAGAAACGGCAGGATTGACCCGACATTTGTTTTTGGAGTAAAATCAATGCTTCGAAGAGAAAATAAGTAATTAATTTCGGGGAATGAACATAGCTTTATTCCCCGAAAACAGTAAAAAGGAGGAACCAGAAGTGAAAAGACGGCTTCTTATTTGTGTAGTGACCATGATAATAATGTGTTTCGCTTCAATGACAGGATGGTGCTTAGACAAGGAATTGGCGCCCCATGTCGCGGTTTTAAACGAGGTATACGATGAACTTAAACTTGACAAAGCTGAAATGGAAAATGTAATAAAATATTTAGACGGTTTAATTATTTATTTTTCAGACAGTTTAAGATTAAAAACAGAAGATATCAACAATGACGACAAAATAATAAAATTTAAAGCAGATTTCGTTGCGTTTTATGTTTCAAGAGATATAAAAAACAAACCAAAACCGACAAATGAAAATGAATTATCAGCGATAACAAATTTGTACAATAAGCTAAAATTATATGACGGCAGCAGACAAATGCCCTCACCCTCACCGATCAGTCCCCCTTCTCAAAAGCAGAGCTTTGATAATGCTTATGTTTTTCTTATCTCATTGTTCGTTTTGATTTTATTGCTATTCCTCATATTTTATATAATAATAATTGAAAAAAGCTTGCATCGTAGGCTGAACCAAATTGAAAACGCTCAAAATAATTGGATTATGCGGAGTTGAGGGGTAAAATGGAATTCGAGCTTACGGAAGCAACAAGAAACGGCAGGATTGACCCAACATTTGTTTTTGGAGTAAAATCAATGCTTCGAAGAGAAAATAAGTAATTAATTTTGGGGAATGAACATAGCTTTATTTCCCGAAAACAGTAAAAAGGAGGAATCAGAAATGAAAAGACGGCTTCTTGTTTGTGTCGTGACTATGATAATAATGTGTTTCGCTTCAATGACAGGATGGTGCCTAGACAAGGCATTGGCGCCCCATGTCGTGGTTTTAAACGAGGTATACGATGAACTTAATCTTGACAAAGCTGAAATGGAAAATGTAATAAAATATTTAGACGGTTTAACTATTAGTGACCCAAAAAGTTTAGCATTAAAAACAAAAGATATCTACAATGACGGCAAAATAATAAAATTTAAAGCAGATTTCGTTGTGTTTTATAAAAACAAACCAAAACCGACAAATGATAATGGATTACCAGCGATAGATAATTTGTACAGTAATCTAGAATCATATAACGGCAGCAAGCAAACGCCCGGAGTCACAAGCTCGCCCTCGCCGACCAACAATCCCCATTCTCAAAAGCAGAGCTCTGATAATGCGTATGTTTTTCTTATATCATTGTTCGTTTTGATTTTATTGATATTCCTCATGTTTTATATGATAATATTTGCAAAAGACTTGCATCGTAGGCTGAACCTAATGGGAAACGCTCAAAAATATAGCGTAAAGGAGCCGGAATCACAGTATTTGGTATCAGGAATAAAAAAAGAGGTTGAAAAAATCCAATTGGCGATAAAAGATGTGATGCAAAAGCTCGAAAATCAAGAAAAACAGTTATCTTCGATTTCCAATAGTTATTTGCGAAATCCAAATCAAGTCATTGAGCCTGAACAGCAGGAGCCGTATGTGCAGAAGGTCAGTATGCCAACTTGGGACAGCGCGGAACGCATTTTTAACGAATGTATTTTCAAGGGAGAAGACCCCGCGTCAAGAGGGTTCAGACCGTGTTCTTTGGATGTGAACGGCAGGTACATAACGCTAAATTACAATGGTGCAAGAGCAATGTTTTACAGCTATACCGAAAGTGAACGCTGCAAGCTTTTTCCGGCCAGTGAAATAAAAAACAACAATACATCTATCTATTACAGCCCATATTTCACGCTTGCAGGAATTGGAGAAACGACCTTTACTGTAAAAAGAGCGGCAGAGCTTGTAGCCGTCGGAAATAGTAATATGTTTGAGAAAATAAAAGACGGTGATATTTCAAAGTACTGATCGCAAAAACTCACATAATATGCAGGAGGTCAGAAATGGAAAATAATAAAGAATTGTATCTTATGATGCATGAAGATTTTGAGAATCTGCAAAAATCGACGGAAAATTCCTTTGATATGATTAACGCTTCAATCCAAAAGTCAAATGAAAATCTGGAGGTATATTTAAAGGAATTTGTTGAAAAAAGTGATAAAATATCGGAAAATTTTCGACAAACCGGAAAAGAAAGAATGAACCTTACGCTGGCAAAGATGGAAACCGCTCTAAACGGCATTGCAGAACAGCAAAAAAACTGTGAGCTGATTCTAAAAAGTATGCTGGTGTTGACTGCGGAAAGCAAAAAAATGCTGTCGCTGATTGATGGTAAAAAAGAGACTGCGGCAGGGAAAAATGCGGAAAGCATTGAAAGTATGCTGGAGCGGTTTTCCAATATTCAAAGCGTATACCAATCCATTGAGGAGATGCTGAAAGAATTTGAGAAAAAATGAGGTTCAGCGGCAGAAGGATTTTAGCGCTTAAACAAAAGTGAGGTGTCTGTAAATGAGCAGTTCGGGCGAGCATCAGCTTGAATTGAAAGAATTTACGCTGCAAATGGCAAAACAGTATGAAAGCTTGGAAAACAAACTGATAAACCAGGTGTTTCAAAGCTATCATCTGATTTTGGAAACCTATTACAAACGCATCAACCAGATGTATCTGGAAATTGACGGGCAGGCAAACACCGCCGCCCTCCAATTGGAAAAGATGACGGAGGTGGTTTTGACGCTGCAGAAAATATCAAAATCAAACGAAAAAATATATCATCTTGCATATAACGAAGCAAAGAAAAATCATATTATAGTCAGTTGTATCGCGGATATGTACGGATATAAAGTCAGCAACGGAAACGTATTGGCCGTGAAAAGCAATTATGAAACAATTGACGCACAATTGAAAACCGTTCAAGCGTCCATAACAAGCTTGCGGAAAGACAAACCGGTTGCCCCCAACCCGCCCACTACCGAAGAAAATTCGCTTTATTACTTCGGCAAGGATCATATTTACTTATTCAACCAATTTATCAATAAGGAAAAGAAAGAAATCAAAAATTCGATTTTTAATAAACTCAGCCTGACCTGCAAAAACAATCATATTCAAATACAGCTTGCTTCAAAAGAAGATGGATCCGCGCGCTATTATGGACTTGCAAGGGGCGGATATGTTGCGCTGTTTCCCACGGAATATGTGCTTAATCCGAAAAACGCCTCCGTATATGACGGTATTTTTGATATTGAATATAAAAGAACAGAACAGGCATATACAGCTGTTTCCGTTACTGCCGCCGCTATTTTTAAGTTCAACCCGTCAGAAAGTGCCTATCACATGGAATGCAAGGGAATTGCAATCATATCCTAAAGCGAGGAATCAATATGTCGAAAAAAACAAATCAAATTGATAAAGTCATACGGGAACAGCTGATTTCTGAATTAAAGCAGAAAGAATTCTGGAACGTATTTTTGAACGAGGAAATAGAAAAAAAAAGCAAGCAGACTGATGCTGCCCGTTCGGAAAATAAAATACTGACAGAAAAACTCGAACAAAATAAATCTGCAATTCACAGTGCATATAAGAAGCTGTCTGAGGAAGAAAATAAGGCAAAAAGTCTCTTAAATACGCAGCTGAGTTTGCGTAATCAAATATCAAATTATAAAACGACCATTGTTTTGCTCAGTATTGGGATCATTGCAATCTTTTTTGTCATGTTTGCGGTAATCTTCCATTTTAATTATAATTAAAGTGATAACGATAATTCAAAAGCATTGCTGAATGTGGTTATGCCCGAAGAAATCTATGTTTCCATCAATAAAGCTTATTTATTAATTAAGGGGGGAGAAATATGCGGTGTAAAAAGTGCGGAAAGACAGTAAATGACGGGAGCGTATTATGTAATTTCTGCGGACATACGATGAATACTGATAAAAATGGATATAATCAAACATCCGGCACGGGCAATGTAAAGATTGTGCCGGTAATCATTGCGGCGGTGGTCGTTGTGGTAATGGTTGGAGTCGTTTCAGTATTTTTGATTGGTGAAAAAACGGAGCATCGCTCATCGGCGGTTGTGAATCACCCGGATAATAACAATGCCGTTCAGCAATATATGGAGCAGCAAAAAGGGAAAAGTATTACTCCCAGTCCCAGTATTGCCGCCGCTTCCGCCACACCGAATTATTCGCCTTCTCCAACGCCGGCGGATGACTCTGAAACCTTTTTGTTCCCCAGTGACAGACAATATATTACCGCGGAGGATCTGAGCGTGAAGTCACAGCAAGAGGTGGCTTTGATACGGAATGAAATCTATGCGCGAAGAGGCTATGTTTTTCAAACAAAAGAATATCAGGAATATTTTCAGAAAAAGAAATGGTATCATCCAAATCCCGACTTCAACGAGAGCTGTTTTTCGAGTATTGAAAAATCAAACAAAGATTTTATTGTAGAATATGAGAAGAAGAAGGGTTGGAGGGGATGATGAAACAGGCGATGATTCTTTTGGCAGTTTTATTTTTGTTTAGCGGCTGCGGCGGGAAGCGGATGCAAAACGAAAATACAGAAAATACGGAAGAAAATATGGCTGTTTCGTTAACGGATTCTCAAACGGAATCATCCGAAGCCAGTCCGGTAGAGACAACTGAAACGCCCCCGTCCTCTACGATGCAGCCACAAACCGCAGCGCCTGCCAAAATAGCTTCTGCAAAGAACACGCTATCCATGAGCGGAAAAATCATCTGCATTGATCCGGGGCATGGCATCACCAACGATAACCGGAAAGAAGCCATTGCGCCAGGTTCCTCCGATACCAAAGCGGCGTTCGTGTCCGGCACTTCAGGGAAGAACCAAACGGAGGAAGAGTTGAATCTCACCGTATCAAAAAAGCTGGAGCAGGCCTTGTGCGAGTTGGGCGCCGAGGTGTATATGACCAGAGATACCCACCGCACCACCAGAAGCAATATTGACAGAGCACAGTACACCAATGACTTACACGCGGATATTTCCGTTAAAATTCATGCGGATGCTGGCGACAGCGGCACACATGGAATTTCCATGCTGGTTCCGTCCAATACATATGTAAATAAAGCATTATGTAAACAAAGCCGTTTGGCGGGAACGCTGATATTAGAAAATGTCATAGCGCAGACAGGCGCAAAAAACAGGGGAGTTGTTGAGAGAAGTGATTTAACCGGCTTTAATTGGAGCGCTGTTCCGGTTGTGTTGCTGGAAATGGGATTTATGACAAATCCACAGGAGGATGAAAAGATGGAAACAGTCGGTTATCAAAATAAAATTGTAAACGGAATTGTGCAAGGGTTGTTAAGCTATTTTGACGGGGAAACAAATTGATTTCAAAGTCCTGAAATGCAAGCGTTATATGACACAAGAAACCATGTGGAACGAATTCGTTTTGCCAGAAAGAAACGCGCGGAGAGGTACGCAGTGAATGATATTGCGCTGCTGCTTCATTCAACCCAAACAACAATATCAAAGTATCATTAAATATAAAAATTGAAATTATCGGATAATGATTTTCTATATTCAGATGGGGTCATTCCAGTTTCTTCTTTAAAAACCTTACTAAAATAGTATACATTCTGAAAGCCTACAGCAATTGAAACATTTGTAATGGATTGATTTTTATATTTTAACAAATCCTTTGCATGATTGATGCGGAGGTATGTAATATATTTTATGGGAGAAACGGAGTGGATTTCTTTAAATATACGACGGAAGTGAACCTCAGATATTTGAGATAATTCCGCAAGATAAGAAATACTAATATTTTCGTTTGAAAAATTGTCGTAAATATACTGAATAGACTTATTGAGTATATCGTATTTATAAGATGGAATATATACCGGCACTCTTGATTCTTTTATTTTTGCATAAATATTATATAAAATAGATTTACACATCTGTTTATGAGAAACTCTTTTAAATATCCATTCCTTAAGTAATTCTTTGAATAGCTTCTCTATGCGTGGTGTATTTTGCATAGTAAATACATCGCTTTCAAGCTTTTCTTCTTTTTCAGTTTCAAAATCAAAATCCACAAATATAAATTTATATAAATCCGATAGTATGTCTATTGAATATATACTGTTTTTCGCAATATATAAAATATCGCCTTGCTGAACGTTAAAAAAGTAATTACCAAAATCGTAATGCGCAGAACCTTCTGTTATAAATACTAAACAGTCTGAGTGTCTTCCAATATTTCTTGTTACATTCCCTTTTATCATGAAATTTTCTATAACGCAATAGGTATCCTTAATATTAAACTCATTTTCTATAATGGATAATTCTTTATTCACTGTATCACCGCCTCTTTTTTTATTATAATATCAATTATATCAAATGTCAATGTTCGAAAAATATAAAATGATTAAATCATTTATTTACTTTAAAGCCAGTTCTGCTTATAATGAAATTGAGAAATAAATATAAAGAGAAAGAAGAATTGCTATGATTTGGAATACCTTTGAGGATAATAAAAAAGTCTTGAAAATGCAATACAATAATTCAAACTGGAATGCCGAAAGCGGATTGCCAGCTGAATTATTAAAAGAAGAATGCCTGAAAATTGAGAAAGAAATGATAAACGAACCTAAAATTAAAACTAAGGCTAAGATTATGGAGTATATATTAAAAAATGCTCAAATTGAGGTATTGCCTTTTGATTGGTTTGCCGATAAAATCAATCATGGTGATATTATGGCAGGGTTTCAGTATAAATGGCAGGATGAAATCAATCGTACTGCTATGTTCGATTCGCTTGAAAAAAATAAGGATGCTGCCGAATGCCTTGCCTATACCGCTGATGTGGATTACGGGCATACCGCTCCCGATTGGGATATTGTTATGGAGCTTGGTATTCCCGGAATTCTAAGAAGAGTGCAAAACGAGCGTCAAAATAAAGAGCTCACGCAGGAACAAATTCTTTTCTATGATTCATGCGAAATTGTTTATACGGCAATAATTAATTATATTTTGCGACTATCTCATGAGGCAAAACGTCTTGAAACCGAAAATGAAAAGATGATAATCGTATCGCAATGTTTACAAAATCTTGCGACAGGGGCGCCAAAAACATTACTTGAAGCTATGCAGCTTACATTTATTTACTATTTCGTTCATCATCATATTGATTGTGAAAATTTGCGTTCTCTTGGCGGACTGGACAGATTATATTACAGATTTTATAAATCCGATATTGAAAGCGGACGATATACCGAAGACCAAATAAGAGAATTAATAAAATATTTTTTATATAAATTTTGCGCTAAGAATTTTACCGCTAATATACCGTTTTTTCTCTGCGGGATAGATAAAAACGGCAATGACGCAACAAATGAATTAACATATATTATATTAGAGGAATATATAAAAATGGATATTTATGACCCGAAAATTCATATACGCTATCACAAAAACATATCTGAAAGAATATTAAAGATAGTTTTGGATTCAATAAGAAACGGCAAAAACAGCTTTGTTTTTATGAATGACGATGTAGTAATTAACGCATTAAAGAATATTGGCGAAAGCGAGGAGGATGCAAGAAATTATACTCCAATAGGCTGTTATGAACCCGCGTCTATGGGTAAAGAGGTTCCTTGTACTTGTAATGGGCGAATAAATATTCCAAAAGCAATTGAAGCTGTAATATATAACGGAAAATATCCGTTGACAGACAAAAAGATTGGAATTGAGAGCAATGCTAATGATATGAAAAACTACGAAGACTTCTATTCTGTAGTTAAAAACCAGCTCAAATTTTTCATAGAGCAAGTAAGACAACAAGTTTCAGAATATGAAAGGTATTACATGGAAGTAAATCCGTCACCGATATTTTCGGCAACTTTAACCGAGTGCGTGCTGCAAGGAAAGGACGCATATGCAGGAGGAGCAAAATATAACAATTCCTCCATAACCGCATTTGGAATTGCTACTGCTGTTGATTCCTTGATTGCAATAAAAAAAGCAGTGTTTGAAGAAAAAATAGTAACATTAAATGAGTTTGCTGAGGCATTGAAAAAAAATTGGAATGGTTATGAATGGTTGCAAAGAAGGTGCAAAAACGATTACCCGAAATATGGGAATAATAACAACGAAGCTGATGAGATTATGACGGATTTGTCTGAATTTATTGCCTCTAAAATAAATAATTATCCTAATGGCAGAGGAGGAGTATTCAGGTGCGGTATGTTTTCAATTGATTGGCGCATATATTTTGGTGAAAAAACAGGAGCAACTCCGGACGGAAGAATGGCGCATGAGATGCTATCAAAAAACATGTGTGCGTCAATAGCGCAAGATAAGGCAGGGGTTACAGCCTTAATTAACTCTGTAACAAAAATAGATTATACTAAAATTCCCGATGGCACAGTTCTTGACATGACACTTCATTCATCTGCAACACAAGGGGATGATGGGTTGTTAGCTATGATTGGACTTATTAAAACATATATGAAGCGCGGAGGATTGGCAATACACTGCAATGTTTTGGATTCTAAAATGTTGAGAAAGGCTCAAGCTAATCCGCAAGATTATTCAACTCTGCAGGTAAGGCTGTGCGGTTGGAATGTATATTTTATTAATTTGAGTGAGAAGGAGCAAAATGATTTTATCAAGCAAGCAGAACATATTGAGGTGTAAAGCTATGAAAGCAAAGATAATTGATATTAAAAGATTTGCGGTGCATGATGGTGATGGTATACGGACAACAGTTTTTTTTAAGGGTTGCCCGTTGAAATGCGAATGGTGTCATAATCCCGAAGGCATTTCATTCGTCCCACAGATAGAGTATATTGAGAAAAAATGCATTAATTGCGGAGAGTGCGTAAGGGTTTGTGAGGCACATTTCTTAAATAACGGAAAACATGTTTTTGACAGAGCTAAATGTGTGGTTTGCGAAAAATGCGAGAATGTGTGTCTGGGTAAAGCACTAAAATATTACGGTAAAGAAATTACAGTTGAGGAGTTACTGCCTGTCTTGCTTGAGGATAAAGATTTCTATGACTGTTCAAACGGAGGTGTTACGCTTTCGGGCGGCGAGTGCCTGTGTCAGGCAGATTTTTGCTTGGAATTGCTAAAGCAGTTAAAGGCAGCTGATATTCATACTGCGGTTGATACCTGTGGATATGTTAGCAGAGAGTCTATTTACAAGGTTGTGCCTTATACTGATGTGTTTTTGTATGACATTAAAGCATTTGATGAAAAAACACATATAAAGTGTACAGGCAAATCCAACAAGATTATACTGGAAAATTTAAAATACATAGACAGTCTTAATAAGAAGATTGAGGTGAGAATACCATTTGTTCCAACAATGAATGATAACCAAATGAGTGAAATTGGAAATTTTTTAAGGGATATTAAAAATTTAACAAAAGTAAAAGTGCTGCCTTACCATAATTATGCAGGGTCTAAATATATAGCGGTTGCTATGGAAAATACTATGCCGAAGGTTGAACCTCCTACAACGGAACAGATTCGCCAAGCGGAAGATATACTTAAATCCTATGGATTGAACATTGTTTCCCGGTAATAAATTATTCTTTTCTGTTTTGGAAATCAATATATAAGGTAAAAAGGATATTTTGGGTACATAAAATCTATCCAAAACCAAAGGGCATAAGCTTTTGTCTTTGAACGTGAAAATGATCATTTTTCCCTCTGCTTCTCTGTCTAATTTGTAAACATAGCAGGTTATATCCAATCATAGGTGATCAAAATCGAAGTTAGTTACCTTTCCTTTTTCTATATTCATTGGGCGCGATTCCAAATTTGTCTTTAAATTTCCGTGAGAAATAAAACTGGTCGCAAAATCCGAAATGTTCGCTAATCTGAAGAATGGACATATCCGACTGAATCAGAAACTGTTCAGATTGATACAAGATTAAATCGTCAATGTATTTGCCAACAGAAACACCGGTCTCATTTTTAAATTTTTTCACAAGACTGCTTTCCGAAGTAAACGTTTTTTTCGCCAAGCATTTGACAGTCAGGTTCAGTGATAAATGATTTTGAATATATGCTATTGCTTTACTTACACATAAGGAATACTTTTTGTTTTCCAATTTCCAATTGTCTTGTTTTTGAAGCAGCCGCATGATATAAAAGAAAATTTTTTGCTTTAATATCAAAGAATCTAAAATATTTTCACTTTGGTACAATGCGATCATCAGCCCGGCTTCTTCGAGGGAGAAAGCTTCTTCGATATACCCCGGACAACTGCTCAATACATCATACCCATTATAATTGGTCAAGTTAAAGTGAAAATAAAGTTGCTCCATATGAGTATCGCAGTCGTAGGTATATGATAATCCTTGAGGGATTAGATATACATGTCCCTTTTTTAATGATATTTTTTTTCCGTTTAAAATAATAAAAGGATCTCCGTCAAGAATAAAGTAAAGCCGGGAATAGGGCGGCGATGTGATTACACCTTTCCATTCCTTCCCTAAGATTGCATATCCGTTGTCCCTTATTTTCAGTTCAATACTGCCGATAATTTCTGAGGCCAATTTGTTTATCAAAATACCCATGTCGAAATCTCCATATTTTAAAGTTGAAATTACATAGACATTCCATGTCCTTTATGTTATTTTATAATTGTATTATACATATTATAACCTACTTTTTTAATATTTTCAATAGGAGGACATCAAAATGTCAAGTTATGTAACAAGAAAAACGCCCGGCGATGTTTCATGGTTTACCCAAGACAGGTTCGGCATGTTCATTCATTGGGGATTGTACGCGTTGCCGGCGCGGCACGAATGGATCAAAATGCGGGAGAAGATAACGGAAGAAAAATACGATAAATATTTTCAATATTTCAATCCCGATATGTTTGACCCGAAGGAATGGGCAAGGCAGGCAAAAGCGGCCGGCATGAAATACGTGGTGCTGACCACCAAGCACCACGAGGGCTTCTGTCTGTTTGACAGCGCGTATACGGACTATAAGTCTACCAATACATTGGCAAAAAGAGATCTGGTGCGTGAATATGTGGACGCATTCCGCAGCGAGGGTTTGCATATCGGCTTTTATTATTCGCTGATTGATTGGCACCATCCGCATTTCACATTGGATCATCTGCATCCGAGACGCGACGATGCGGATGCAATCGAGCAGAATCAAAACCGCGATATGCATATTTATGCTGAGTATATGCGCAATCAAGTGGGCGAGCTGCTGACAAACTACGGGAAAATCGATGTACTGTGGTTTGACTTCTCGTATGAGGCGGATAAGAATTTTCCTGACTGGATGGAAGGGAAAGGAAAAACGGAGTGGGAAGCGGAAGAACTGATTCAGCTGGCAAGAAGCTTGCAGCCGCATATCATCATTGACAATCGTACACAAATTGAACAGGATATTTGGACGCCCGAACAATATCAGCCGCAGAATTGGGTGCAGCATCCGGAAACAAACGAGCTTGTAACCTGGGAGGCGTGTCAGACCCTATCCGGCTCATGGGGATATCACCGTGATGAAACGACATGGAAATCACCCGAAATGCTCATACAAATGCTCGTCAATACTGTTTCCATTGGCGGCAATCTTTTGATGAATGTAGGCCCCACAGCAAGAGGATATCTTGACTACCGTGCGGAAAACGCGCTGAAGGTGTATGCCGACTGGATGAAGTACAACAGCCGGTCCGTATACGGCTGCACCATGGCAGAGCCGGAATTTAAGGCGCCTAACGGTTGTAAATTCACGCAGAGCGTCAGTGGAAAGACACTGTATGTGCATTTGTTTGAATATCCGTTTAATTTTCTGGAGCTGCACGGTTTTGCGGGCAAAGTTGACTATGCACAGTTTTTACATGACGGTAGTGAAATTTTATTTACTGAAAAAGGCGTAGACCATTTCAGCGAAGGCAAGACAGCCAGTGACGATTTGATTGTGCTTACATTGCCGCTGGTAAAACCGAACGTTGTTGTGCCGGTGATTGAGCTTTTTCTTAAATAAATACCAATCTCTTATTGCGGGATTTAGTATAGGAATGTGCATGTTAACGGAGTTAACATGCACATTCCTGCGAGTGTTTACTTCGTGGATTCCTGTTTATAGTTGTCCGGAAATATTTTTGTCATTTATATTAACATCTATATCATTTTCCATAACAGTATTTCCGAAAATTACTTCGTTTTTAATAATATAATAAGCATTTGCGTTCAGCTGAGGGTAAAACGTTACCTTTTCCTGTCGCGCATGGCGGACGCGTTTTTTGAGTACAAACGGACGATCAACTGCTGTGAGCCGGGGAGCATACGGGTTTTCAGAACCGCGCTCAAATTCATCTTTGCCTATGTGCTGGACAAGGGTGAAAATGTTTACTTGACAGAAACTCCTTAAATTATTAAGTAAAATGATTTAACTAATTACGGGAGAAATGATATAATGAATACACAAATTAAGAATAATGTATTAAGCGTTTGCATTTCAAGTAACGGGGCTCAGCTTATTAAGCTGGAATGAATACAACAGGCTGCCGAATGATACTTTCCTATGGCAGGGCATTGACGGTATGGAAATTTTCACGCAGTTCATAATGGGCGGTTTTCCCGAATCGCTGCAAAGAAATAATAAAAAGTTTATGACACTCAACTGTGCGCAGATTTCTCCTAACAGTGTGGCAGGAGCATGGGACTTATATCAGCAAAAGGATATAAGCGATGAAACGCTAATGTCGTATGGGTACGGCGACGGCGGCGGCGGACCTGTAAAAAGTGATATAGAAATTGAAAAGCGTTTAGAAAAAGGCATTCCCGGAGTGCCGAAAACACGGCTTGTTTCGCTTGAGGACGCTATAAGCTCAATTAAAGAAAGGGTAAAAGGAAAAATCTTCCTAAATGGGTTGGAGAGCTTTACCTCGAGTTCCACAGGGGAACGTATACCTCCATGGCAAGAAATAAAAGAGATAACCGCAAATGTGAGTTCCTGATGCAGAAAAACGAAACAATATCGCTTATAAATCAATATCTGCAAAATGGAGATTACCCGGAAAGTACATTTTATAACGATTGGGAAACAATGTTGCTCAATCAATTCCATGATATACTTCCCGGTTCGTCAATTGAGGAGGTTTATGATACAACAAAATTACAGTATGAAGAAATCATAAACCGACAAACTGAAATATTCGGAAAAAATCTGGAAGAAATAAGCAAAAACATATCCAAAAAAGGTATTGTAGTATATAATCCGACAGGCTATGTGCGCAGCGATTATGTGGATGTGGAAGGCGAAAAGCTGTTTTCGGAAAATGTGCCGCCGCATGGCTGGAGCGTAATAGACGAACAGCAGCAGCATGTCGACGGCGTTATGGATGGAAAACGGTTTTTACAGCATAGATATAGATGAAAACGGCAATCTCACATCAATATATGATAAAATTGAAAAACGACAGATAATAAAAGAAAAAATGAGTGCATATGTGCTGAAGGCATTTGAGGATAACAAGAATCAGCCTTGACGAATTTAGAATTAATGACGATATTATAACCGCGCTCGAAGGAGAATTGCTTGAAATCTGCGGGCAGGATACAATAATTGTTTCCGCCGGGCGTGTTCCGAAAGGAGTGCCGCAAGAGCGGATACTTGACTTTTCATACAGATTAAAGAAAAAGGGAGCAAAGCTCGCTATAGATTCAAACTCTTTCGTATTTGAGCAGCTTGCGCAAATCCGCCCTTGGCTTATAAAGCCGAATGAACAGGAAATATCCGCATTCGCTGAAATTAAAACAATTGAGGAAGCTCAAACGCACCCCAAGCAAGCGGAAAACGCCGGAGGAATGTATAAAAACAGCCGTGTCGTACGGTACGGCGGCATGCCTTGCAAAAGGAACAATGCCGCCGAAACCTCAAGACATAGAATTGATATGCAAACAGATTGATATTTTGGAATGATTACACCTCAATTACTAAATAGCTATACGGCAACATATCAATCTTCAAACCTTTTTCAGAAAAAGAGTATTGCGATTGTTTGTTTAGTATAGGTTTAGCTGCGTTTATGTTTATGTCTACTTCAACTGATAACTCATTATCACTTGTATTTACAATAACGGCTATGTTTTGTTCTTTCGAATGTCTAAAAAACGAAACAACAGAATCCTCATGATTATTATTAAGCCATGAAACATCGCCGAAGGCAAGCGCATGCTGCTTATGGCGCATAGAATTTATGGTTTTTATAAAATTGAGCCGTTTTTCACCCTTTTCAGTTAACGCATTTGACCAGTTGATGGCAATATCCCTGCCATAAAAACGATTGGAAAACATATTGTGTTTATAATCATCTGCAACCTCGTAGCCGTTATAAATAAACGGAATACCATCAAGCGTATGGTTTATTATAAGCGCCGCTTCAACAGCATCGGAGCCAATTGATTTTTCAATGCGATTTTCATAGGAATCGTGTGCAATATCATGAGTATCAATTGTGCGGATATACTTACCGCCGATAGGATATGCTTCGAAAAATTCAGTCCATTTTTCCTTAATTGTTTTCGCCGGAAGTTCATTTTTCATAACCTGCAATAAAATTTTACTCCATTCAAAATTGTAGTTAATATCAAATGCGCAGGCTACACTTTCCGGATTTACACCCTCGTTCAGCATGATTATATTTGAATTGATTTTTTCAAGCCTTTTTCGTGATTCCTCCCAAAAATCCAGCGGACACTTATCTCCTACGTCGCATCTGTATCCGTCAACGCCGAATTTTTGAATAAAATACGCCATATTACTCCACAAATATTCACGCAATTCATTACTTTTATAATTTAATAGTGGGAATTTCCATATGCCGGATATTATATTATTATTTTCATCACGCTTTACAAAATCAGGATGATCTTTTATAAATACCGCGTTAGGGCCGCAATGCAGGTATACCAAATCAAGCATTACCTTGAGCCCCAATGAATGCGCTGTGTTGACAAAATCTTTTAAATCATCGTCAGTGCCGTATTCTTCATCGATTTTAAAATAGTCCTTCATTCTGTATGAATTTTTAGGATTTTCATAACCTGCTGCCAATTGTCTTTCGCTCCAGTATTCTTTGTTTAAATCGTCATCCGCCTCTACTATAGGGCACAAATAAATAATATCAAACTTTAAATCCGCCAGATGAGGCAATAATCTTTCCGCCGCTTTAAGCGTTCCATCCAATGTAAAGGCTCTTAAAAAAAGCTGATAAATTACTGATCTTTCAAGACCTTCAGGTGATTTTCTCGATTTTATTTCCATTTTCAACACTTCCTTTTTTATTTCAGTATAGCATTGCAGGGTATTATTGTAAACCTAATTTTCAATCCAAACAGTTTAAATTTCGAAACTTGCATTTTTATAAAAAATATGATATTATTTATGCAAAAGGAGTGATTCACATTGGTATTTTTTGAAAGCGGCTTAATTTTAGATATAATAGAAATTTTTAAGATAACTCGAGGCAATAAGAAATTCAGCACAAAAAAAAGAAATTTTCATGTATTTAGCCAGAGATTATCGGGAACAGGAAGGATATTTTACAAGGGTGAAACATTTGAAGTTAACACTCGGGATATTATGTATGTTCCGTCTAACATTGAATATACACAGGAAACAGAAGGCGAAACTTTGATTTCTATTCATGTAAATATATATAACTACAGTAATAAATCAATAGATATTATCTCGCTTTTAAAACAAAACAGCGATAACTTTGTATTTAAAGAAATATATAAAGAATGGTCGAAAAAAGAATGCGGTTATAAGCATAGATGTACGGCAATGCTTTATAATGTTCTTTCAAATCTTGAGCAATTGGTTAATTCCGAATATTCACATAGTTTTGATGTGATAAGAAATTCCGTTAATTACTTGAAGGCTAATTATACAGACTGCGCTTTGACAATACCCCAGCTTGCCGCCTTATCAAACGTCAGCGAAGTTTATTTCAGAAAAATATTCAAAAGGTTGTTTTTGGTATCTCCATCCAAGTATATTACCGATTTGCGTATTGCGCAGGCAAAAAAAATGATTGAAAGCGGTTACTATAAAATTAACGAAATTGCAGGGCTTACAGGCTTTTCGGATACGAAATATTTTAGTACGGTATTTAAAAAAACAACGGGGCAGACGCCCACACAATACCAAAATTTATTTAATATGGATGCATAAATAAAAAAATTTAATTTGTAGTTAATCAAATATTCAATTATTTTAAGTGATGTAAAAATTTGATGTTGACTTATTTTTAGTTATAGATTAAAATATGTGTTAAACGATTTATAAACTATGAATAAGAGTGGTTAGATTATGAAATGTTTTAATAAAAAAATTGAATTCAAACAGGCTTTTCAAAAGAAATTAACGTTGCTATTTTTTGGAGTAACGTTGTTTTCGGTATTTATTATTTCGTTAAGCTTATTGTTTTATTTTACAAATACCACAAAGCAATCTATTATTAATTCTTTATATCTGTCTACCGATAATAACACCGCTAATGCAAATGATTTTTTCTCCCGTATTGAATTATCTATGAAGATGTTAAAAGGCGACACGTCGTATTTTCCAAAGCTCCTCCTCAATGATAACAGAGAAATGATGTCTATGGTGCAAAACTATAATTTACTCAAACAAACGTTAAAGTATAATATGGATATTACTCTTACTGAATCCATTCCTTATTACAAAATGATTTATTTTGTTAATTCTTCAATACCTTTATCTGAAATACTGCAAGACTATAATCAAAATGATATATACACAAAGGGGAACTACAGCGCGTCAACCTCGATTTATAAAGAAAACGGAGTGTCGGCGGAAAAGTGGTTTCAGAAAACAATGGAATCAAAGGGAGAAATCTGCTGGTTTAAATCGCCTGTTGATGACAATGTAATCTGCTGCTCAAAACGCATTACTTTAGAAAATGTAGCCGGAGATACAATGGTTTATAAAGACATTGGCGTTGTATTTATCAGCTTTGATGTTTCTTGGATTCCGAACAGAATTAATACAACAAAGCTGACAGAAGAGTCTACGACAATACTTTATCGTAATGACGGAAGCATTATTTATGCAAATAATAAAAATATGGATGAAACCAATATTAACGACTTATTTAAAGGGATTGATTTAAAGGCTACTGAAAATACCTTGAAACAGGTAGATATTCAAGATAATAAAATGTTTTTAAGAACAAAGCCTTTAAGCGGTGGGCTTAATTTGATTACCCTGATACCCACAAAGGATATCGATAAAATGGTAAATGATTATATCCGCATTATAATTATAATAGCAATCGTCGTAATGTTCGCCGTAATTGTTGTTATAATATATATTTCTAAAATTATTGCGAAACCCATAAAGAACCTTTCATCTCATATGTTAAGCAATGAAAAATTTGATGAAATTTCGTACAAGGGTGTTAACAGAGATGAAATCGGGAGCATGTATGAAAGCTATAATTTGCTTATGAATAGGATAAAGGCTTTAATTCAGCAGGTATACAGCTCGGTTGAAGAGGAGAAAAAGGCTAAGCTAAATATGTTGCAGGCTCAGATTAATCCGCATTTTGTTTACAATTCTCTGGACTCTATCTGCTGCATTTCGCTTATAAGAGGTGAAGCCGATATAGCTCAGGCGCTGTCTAATCTGGCAAACATTATGAGGTATAGCATAAAAGAACCCGATGCAATGGTGCCTATTGAAAACGAATTGAAGCAAATAGAAGACTATATGCAGCTTCAAATGCTTAAATACGGGGATAAAATTGATTTTAAAATAACAATAGAAAATGAGGATATGCGCTATTTAATTCCAAAGATGATTGTACAGCCGCTTGTGGAAAACGCCGTAAATCATGGCTTTGATTACGTTAAGGATGATACCTTGAAAATAGAAATAGGGCTGGAAGCATCCGGTGATAATTTGAAAATATTTGTGAAAGACAATGGAGAATGCAATGAAATCGACAAGATTAATAATCATATAAAAGGTATTGAAACTATTACAAAAAATACAGGGGGACTTGGCGTTCATAATGTAAATCAACGTATACAAATGCAATATGGGGAAGAATACGGCCTTACATATTGTAATTCGGAGGACGGCGGAACAATTGCCGTTATTAAAATACCAAAGATACTTTGAAATATAAGGCATACGTTTAATGCGTATGCCTTATATAATGCTATCCATCACTTAATTAATATTTGGACGGAATATTGCTATTATATCGGATATTTACCATTGTAGGCACTTTTCGGCTATGCTATAATGAAGCTACAGCGGATATAAAAGAGAAAAATTCGTTCAAATTGATAGTGCTGCGTTTATGTCGGCTTCAACATTAAGGGGTGGTTATATGGGTTTATTAAAAAATACTGTCAAGCATAAGACGTTATTTTTCATGGCGTTACCAGCAATTATAATTATATTCATGTTTAGTTATATGCCTATGTTCGGCGTTTTGGTTGCATTTAAAAATTTTAATTACTCACAGGGTATTCTGGCAAGCAAATGGGTTGGCCTCAATAATTTTAAAATACTGCTTGTATCGGGTGATACGACATGGCGGTTAATCAGGAATACCATGGGATACTGGTTTTTGTTTACGGTCATAGGTACGATTTGCTATCTGGCACTGGCAATTTGCCTGCATGAATGTATTAATCAGCGTTTCGCTAAAATATCACATACCATAATGATTTTTCCGACGTTTATTTCATGGATTGCGGTAACCTTTATAGTAAAGTCGCTGTTCGACGGACAGACAGGCGTAATTAATCACCTTTTAGTGAAATTTTCACATCAAAGTGTTGAGTGGTATACAGACGCTTCAAAATGGCCGATGATTTTACTTACTACATATCTTTGGAAAGGAGTAGGTTACGGCGCTATTATTTATCTTTCAGCGTTAGCGGGAATGGATCAGGAGCTTTATGAGGCTGCTGAACTGGACGGCGCGTCAAAATGGCAGAAAAACTGGTTCATTACACTTCCGATGCTTCTTCCGATGGTTTCTATTATGACATTAATGAGTTTGGGAGGTATAATGACCTCCAACACAGGACTTTTTTATCAAGTTACCAAAAACATAGGGCTGTTATATCCGACTACTCAAACAATTGACGCTTATATAATGAATGCACTCGCTAACGGAACCACTGATTTTGGAATGACTTCAGCCGTAACATTTTTTCAGTCGGTGGTGGGTTGCATAATGGTATTGATTACAAATTTCATTGTGAGAAGATGGGAGCCTGACAATGCGTTATTCTAGAAATACAGATGTTTTAATAATTAATGAAGTCCAAAAAAAGAAAAAATATTCAATAGGGCAATGGTGTCTGATGTTAATTCTTTCGTTTTTTACCCTTATATGCTTTTTGCCAATGCTTCTTATTGTAATTGTTTCATTCAGCAGTGAGTCAAGCATTGCCGCAAACGGGTTTAGCTTTTTTCCGTCCGAGTGGTCGATTAAAGCATTTGAATATGTTGGAACCTTTAGCGGACAGATAATTCAATCTTACAAAATATCAATTTTTGAAGCAGTATTTGCTACAATTATTACATTATTTTTAACCGGTATGTTCGCATATACACTAAGCCGCAATGATTTTATGCTGCGGAAGTTTATGTCAATTTATCTTTTGATTACAATGCTTTTCAGCGGAGGCTTACTTGGCTCTTATTTAATAAATACCAACGTATTTAATTTAAGAAATAATCTGCTTGTTTTAATTATTCCCAGTGCGGTAACGGCGTGGAACTGCATTATTATGCGTACATTTATTCAGCAAAATGTTCCACCGGCGCTTATAGAGGCAGCTAAAATTGATGGAGCCGGAGAAGCTTATACATATTTTAAAATTGTTCTTCCTATTCTGCTGCCCGTAATGGCGGCCATTGGATTTATGACGGCAATTGCGCATTGGAATGACTGGCAGACCGCCTTTTTATATATAGATAATCCAAAGCTCGCGACATTGCAGCTTATGCTTATCCGAATTGAGAAAAATTTGAGCTATTTACAACAGAAACAGGGTTCGCTTTCTCCGGAGGAGATGGAGATGCTCAAAAACGCTCCGAGCGAATCTGCGAGAATGGCGGTTTTGCTATACACAATAGGGCCTATTGTAATCGCTTATCCGTTTTTTCAAAAATATTTTATCAAAGGTATAACCGTAGGGTCAGTAAAAGGATAAATTTTAAAAAAAGGAGAATAAAAATGAAAAAATTATCAAAAACCATAGCTGTAGCGCTTGCGCTGATTCTAGTATTAGGCATGGTTACGGGCTGTAAAACTAACGCTGCACGCAAAAATGAAAAACAGGAAACATTAAGAGTTTTCTTCAATGACTCGTCCAGTCCGGATAAAGGATTGGTTGAGGAGGCCGTAAGCAAAATTACAAAGGAAAAATTAGGCGTTAATATAGAATTTGTAATGTTCGGCCCGGGCGAATATAAAGAAAAAATTCCTTTGCTGTTAGCGTCCAACGAAAAAATGGATATAGGCTTTGACGCCGGCTGGTTGGCTTATATAGAACGCGCAAAGCAGGGTGCTTATTATGACATTACGGATTTACTGAAAACAAAAGGGGAAAAACTATATAACACTGTAGATCAGATGCTTTGGAAGGGCATTGAAGTAAATAATAAAATTTACGGTGTGCCGACATATAAAGAAATTGCCGAGCAATGGGCAATTTATGCCGAGGAGGATGTTTTAAAATCCAATAATATTAATCCTGATTCAATTAAAAACCTCGGGGATGTGGAAACTATTCTGGAAGCTCTGAAAAAAGACCCGTCAAGGGCAGGGTTTATGGTTAATACAGCAAATACATGGCATGTTAATTTGGATAAGTTCAGCAAATTTGATACCGCGACAGGCGATTTTGTTGTCGCAAGACAGGAAGGGAAAACCATCCTAAATTATTATTTAAGCCCCGAATACAAAAATTTTGTAAGATTAATGCGCAGCTGGTATAACAAAGGGTATATTGCGAAAGATATTGCTACCCGTGAAAATTATGATGAATATATAAAAAACGGTAACCAGAAGTATGGCGTTTCCATTGTCAGCTATGCGCCGCTGAATGAAATATTCTCGAGTAAATCATACGGTAAAGCTCTTGTTCCTATCTTTATAACGCCTACAATTGTTTCAAACGATTCAACACGCGGTTCTATTTTCGGAGTATATAAAAAATCACAGAATCCTGAAAAGGCGTTTGAATTTTTGCAGTTATGGAATACAGACCCGCAGATTAAAAACTTAATCACTTATGGTATTGAGGGAAAGCACTATAATCTGGTAGACGGCAAGGCAGTTCGTGTAAAAGATGTTGAAAAAATGTATGTTAATCAAAATTGGGCTACCGGAAATGTATTTTTAAGTTATTTATCCGAGGGCGAGCCTGATAATAAATATGAGGAATACAAAAAGTTCAACAGCAGGGCAACCTCAGCCTGCACCTTAGGATTTACTCCGGATGTAGCTTCTGTAAGCGATAAACTTGCTGCCTGCACAGCGGCTGTTAAAGAATTTTCTCCTCTGCTTAATGTAGGCGTTGTAGATTCCGACGAGTATTTGCCTAAATTTGAGGCGACGCTAAAAGCGGCAGGCGTGGATGAAGTAACTAAAGTATTACAGGACCAGTATAATTCATGGTTGGCAAATAAATAATAAAACGCCGAAAAGGAAGATACATGATGCTAAAAGTTTTAATTGTTGATGATGATAATAACGTAAGACAATGCCTTAATAAATGTATCAACTGGGAGGATCTCGGCTTTGAGGTGGTTGGAGAAGCGTTTAACGGGGTTGAAGCGCTTAAAATTGCGCTTGAAGATAATATTGATGTAATCATAACCGATATAAAAATGCCTATGATGGACGGAACGGAGCTATGCAAAAAAATACGAGAGGTTATAAGCGACGCTTCCATTATAATTCTAAGCGCGTATGAGGATTTTACCACTGCCCAGCTTGCGCTTCGGTATGATGTAAATGAATATATTTTAAAGCCCATTGACTATAATAAGCTGCAATTCCTGACAGAAATTTTAAAGAATATTAAAGAGAATAAGGAAGGCAAAAATTACATCAATCATCTTCTTACAAGTAAAAACATTAAACAGGATATTTTATTTTACTTAAAGGGGAATGAAACGCAGTATTTTATTGATTTTTTTAGGGAAATCAATAAATGCATCACTTGTGATTTTACAGCTATAAGCGCTATATGCTTTAATCTGATTACAGTTCTTTATGATTATTTGCTGGATGTGGGGGTAAACCCCGACAATATTAATCAAAAGAAATTGAGAATAGGCAACGAGCTTATAAAAATGAAAAATCAGCAGGATGTTTTAAATTATACCAAAAAGCTATATTTTGACATTTTGCAGTTTGACCATCATAATTCGGATAATTTTTATACTGTGCTGATTGAAAATATAAAGAAAAATATCCAAAGTAACTATTCGAATCCTTCATTCAATGTGATTGATATTGCGGACTGCTTTAACTTTTCGGCTGATTATATAGGGAGAATATTCAAGAAATATACAAATACCACAATAGGCGCGTATATATCCGAAATTCGTTTGGAAAAAGCAACCGCGCTGCTGAAAGATACGGATATACCTATTAATGATATAGCGGCAAAGGTCGGTTACGCAAATTCTAATTATTTTACTAAGGTATTTAAATTAAAGCATAATATGACGCCGTCGAGCTATCGCTTAAAGTTTAAATAGTAAGGGGTTGGAAAGATGTTTAAAAAAGTAATTTCGCTTTTTTTGCTTATTGCATTTACTGTGGTTGGGGCAAACGCAGCGCAGATTGACAGGGTTGAAGGCGCTGTTTCGTGGAACGACGGCGCGTCACAGGCAAGCCTTAGTTTATGGAAAAATTATATCTTCGCGTCTACGGATAAAGGGCTGAAAATTTATGACGTATGCCGAGGAGATAAACTGTCCGCAAGCTGGGTGTTTAGTTCGGCTAATATTCCGGGTACAATGGCAAGCTATGTTCCGATGCAAACTATTGTTACGGATGAGTATATAATAATAGCATTCAGTAATCAGGTTGCGGTTTTTCGGAATGACGGAGAATATACAAATGAACCTCCTGTGCTTTTGAGAAGAATTGACGGACTTGCGGGTACTCCGAGAATGTTTGTAAAAGGCGGTTATATATTCTTTTTTGATTTGCCTGTAAGGACGACGCAAGGTAAAAAAATAGCAAACGGCTGGAAGGTTCAGCTATCTGAAATAAATAATTTTCCAATGGACGCAAATAAAGTTTGCAGGCTGGCGGACGCAGGTATGTTAAATATATATTCAAAAAAAGTGGAAATAGGTAACTTGGGTTCTTTGTGGAGCTTTGTTCGTTTTGATGATAATTACGCATATTGCGTTGCGTTTAAAACCACCGGAAAGGTTTTATCCTTGGTTAGAATAGCTTTAGATTCTTTTGACGAGGCAGGAAAATCCGAATTTATATTAGACCAGAATTCTGAAACATATTCGGCCGGTACACTTGCGGTTGACAATGGATATATTTACATACTTACAAATGTCAGCCAGAATAATAAACTATACATAGTTGATAAATCGGCATTCAGCCTTATAGCCGCAAAGGAACTTCCGGCAAGCGTTTACAACGGATTTCAGGACGTTACAATAGTTGGCAATGTGCTTTTTGGCTTAATGAGCAACGTAAATGACAAAGCGGGAGTTATTGATATATCTAACCCAAACGATGTAATTACAAACATGGCGGAGTATGACGGTATTTCCAGCGGAATATCCATCGTGAATTCATTTTCAAATATTATTGCTCTTGGCAACAGATTATATTATGCTTTGAATACGAACGGCGGAATTGGAATAATAAAGACCAATACAGAGATGTTTAATCTGAGCGTTTCGGAAAATAACACAGCATTTCCTGTTTTAATCAGCGGAGTTTGCACCAATTCAGATACGGTGAAATTAGCGATAGGCGATTTTATAGTTACTGTGCCTGTAAACAGGAGTATTTGGAGTTATCCTATTTATAAATGTTCGTCAGGAAATATATTAATTTCAGCGTCGGCAAACGGAGCTACAGAAAGTAAACAGATAAATATAAACATAAACAAACCGCCCGTTGAAATGGGTAATATTAAATGCGATTCCGGCAAAATTTCAGCTGATATAATAAATAATACAAACTTGTTCGATAAAATGCTAAAGAGCAATGCGGTTTGTGTAATAGCCGCAGTTTATGGTTCGGATAATAAAATGCTCGCGTCAAGTGAAAAATTAATAACCGCCGCTTTTGGAGAACAGTCATCATTTGAATTAACTACAGGGTCTGTGCCAAATGGCGGATATATAAAAATTTTTACTTTAAGCAGTAGCGATTTAATGCCTTTTGGGCAAACATATTCAGTATCTCAAACCGGAGAGGTAACCGCCTCAAATGAAAATGAGATAATTTACGGCAGCTGTGATGGTAGTATTTCCGTAAGTCCGCAGGTTGAGACAATAAACGGCAAGGTATATATAAAGGGGAACGTACCAAACGGAGCGAACAGACGTGTTTCTTTAAAAGTTTCCTATCAGCAGGAAGGCATAACCATAATTAAGGAATATAATCAGACGGTAACTGATAATAACGGGGATTTTACATTTGAGTATTTATACAGCGGAGATACTGTAGCATCCGGCACAACCTATCAAATCAAAGTTGGAAGCGCAAGATATGCAAGCGCAAACGCGGAGTTTCAAGCTGAGGATGTGGCGGCGGTTAATGAGAGGCTGCAGTATATTAAAACAAATATAAAGGACGGCGGCGCGCTTAAAACATATTTTGAAACGAATGAGAACAAGCAGCTTGCCTTAGCAATCGGAGTGAATTGTGAAAATCCATATTATGAAAGATTAAATGAATTAAATAAAATCGTTGTTATGGGTAAAGTGCTTGAAAAAATTTGTACCGGAAATGTAACTGAAATTAAAGATACATTTGTAAATACATCCGTTGATTTAGCAAATGAACAGGATATTTCGGATATAAATAATGCGGCGGTTTCAACGCTGACAGGTATTTTAACAAAGTTATACGAAAGAGGGCAGATTTCTGAGGCAACATATATCGGGTATACAAATTTAGGCAGTAAAATGGCAGAAGCAAATGACATTTTTATCAAGGGGGGAGCGATAAAAGCCTTAGATGAAGTTGAGCCGAGGCTTGAAAACGCTACTAAAGAAGCAAATAAACCTGCTCCTGCGCCGTCTTCGGGGCACAGTACAGGCAGCGGCAGGAAAAGCGGAGGCGTTATAACCACACCGCCTATGCCGGCTGTTACTATACCTGATAATAAAAATGAGCTGAAAGAAAAATTTACCGACCTTGAAAGCGTGCCATGGGCAAAGGAAAGCATTATATCACTTGAAAACAACGGTTTTATAAACGGTGTTTCCAATGACAAATTTGCCCCGAACGATTTTGTAACAAGAGAACAATTTGTAAAAATGCTTGTTTTATCTCTTGGCCTCTCGGTTGACGGCGCAGCCTGCTCTTTTGAAGATGTGACGGAGGATGAATGGTATTATAAATATGTTGCTGCTGCTGAAAACCTCGGATTAACAAAGGGTAATGGTAATTTATTCGGGGCGGGTAAAAATCTTACTCGTGAGGAAATGTCTGTTTTCGCTTTTCGTGCAGCGCAGATAGCAAGCCTTGAAATGGTCAAAAAAAATGATAGCATAACCTTTAATGACGGAGCGGATATATCCGAATACGCAAAGGATGCTGTTTTAAATATGCAGCAAAGCGGCATTATAAACGGTACAGGTGATAATATGTTTCAACCGAAGCAGACTTGCACAAGGGCGATGGCGGCAAAGGTGATTTATGAGCTATCCCATCTTCAAAAAACGGGGGGTTTTTAAATGTACGGACAATTATATAAAAAATCGTTCTTAACGAACGATACACCTGCGGGCGTGGGGTGCATAGGTTCGATCTTATGCAACATGCAATTGCTGCGCAATTTCTTATGTTATAAAAAAATTATCTCTTTATTCATTGCCGTTATTTTAGTTTTCGGTATTATAACTGTTTCGGCGGCGGATACAGCTATACAAAATGAGGAGGATGAGCAATTAAATTTATTAACCGCGCTTGGTATAATTCCCGCGGATAATAATATTGATTCACAAAGCTTTGTCAAACGCTCTGAAATAGCTATATATATAGGCAGATTATTGCATGTAGATAAACTGAATTATAGTTCTGATAAAATTTTCAATGATATTTCTGATAATGACGAATGCTATAACGGTGTAATGAACCTATACAAAATGGGGGTTATATCGGGTGATGAAGCGGGAAATTTCAATCCTGAAAGCGCGGCTTCATTTAGCGAAGCGGTAAAAATGCTGGTTGCGTCACTTAATTATGGTGCTTACACCGAGCAGTACGGAGGTTATCCTTTTGGATATTATAGTGTAGCACAGAATATAGGGCTTTTTAAAAATGTTGAAGTATCCGAAAACCTAACCGGAAATATGATGGTTCAAATGCTGTATAACGCGTTAAATACAAAATATGTTGAAACGTCTGTTGAGGATGGCAATATGAACTTTGAACCCTCAAAAGAAGAAACATACTTATGGAAAACATTCAGTGTTTTAAAATCCACCGGAATTGTGACGGGAACAAAGAAAACCAAACAGGTTTTGGGCGAGGGTGATTTCGACGGCAAAATTGAAATTGACAGCAAGATATATAATCTTATTTTGAAAAATGACGTTAATTCGGATGATATGCTCGGTCAGCAGGTTTATTATTATCTGCAATACGAAAAAGGCTCTCAGGATATTACGAACGCGGAGATTATAGCTATAGGCGGCAAAAAAAATAAAAATAAAACACTGACTGTTATGGCGGACAAGATAGATAAAGCGGATTCAATGACAAGCCTATCATATTGGGATGATAACGACAAGCAGATAAAAGCCAAAATTACGCCAAACGCTGTTTTTTATTACAACGGTAAAAGGGAGCTTAATCTTACGCCGGAGGATTTTCCGTATAAAAACGGTGATATAAAATTAATTGATAATAACGACGATGATATTTATGAATATGTATTGATAAATAAATATGATGTATATGTCGCTGGGGGGTCGGCTTTCGGCATAATCAGCTCAAAATATAATGACTGGCAGATAGATTTGAACAAAATTGATAAAATTTCTGTGTTCCGCCGTGGAATTGAGATATCGAGTGATTATATAGGTCAATGGAATGTTTTGAAGCTGAAAATGTGCAAAGACGGACTTTCCGGCACGATTGATGTTTTATATTCCGAGGTTGAGGGAATTATCGACAGCTATTATACGGAAGATGGAAAAGAATATATAGAAATTAAAGGCAAAAAATACGAGGTTTCAGAGATTTATAAAAAGGCATGTGAGGAAAACAATTTTTACGCAGTAAAGCTCCAAAAAGGATTAAGCGGTACGTTTATAACTGACGATGAAAATAAAATTTATGGCGTGAAAACCGTTTCCGCCGGGAAAAAGGTTTACGGCTTTGCTGTAAAAGCTAACGATAAAACAGGGCTTTCCGATGAAACAGAGCTGAAAATTTACGAAATGTACGGCAAAATGTCAATCCGCAAGATTGCTCAAAACGCTAAAGTAAACGGAACTGTACAAAAAACCTATGACGGCGTGATGCCCGCCTTTAAGGATACCGCAGGAAAATTTGTCCCTCAGTTTATTTTATATAAAATTAATGAAAAAGGTGAAGTTTCAGAGCTTGAAACCGCGGTAGACGCGTCTCTCGGAAATGGTGTGGAAGGCGGTTATAATAAAGATAAATTTTCACTGGATGAGTACTTGAAGTGGGACGGCGTGCAGTCTCCCAGACCTAAATGGGTATATTACGCGTGGTCAGACTCAAAAATCCGAATTAAAGAACAAAGCCCCGCATTGCAGGGAAACAGGATTTCCGCAGTTGAGGAAACGCCTATGTTTTATATTCCGTACGATCTGTCCGAGGATTCAAAATATTCTTTCCAATTGGCATATAACAATGCTTATAAGTACAGCACCGATGCGGATATTCAAGTATTTGACACAGTTAAGTATGATGAAAACTATAATTTTAAAAAACTTTCGGCAATTGTTGTTTTTGAACGTAAAAGCTTAGGGACAGCCGACAATCCGTACAGTGCTATAGGCGCAAATGACAGCAGTATTATTATTGTTAAAAAAGTAAAAAAAGCGCTTGATGAAAACGATGAACCTGTGCTTTCAATAGAAGGAATAACGTTTACGAATGTGACCGTCGGCTTCTCGGGGATTTTTACCGACAAAGTATATAATGTGGATATCAACGGAGAATACGGGTTTGGAAGTAAAAGGGCGGAGGATTTAAAAGAGGGTGACATAATAAAGGTAGGATACGAAAATCCGCTGTCGCCGAATTTGAAGATAAACCGCTTTATATGCCTCGCTTCCGCGGAATTTTATGCCAATCCTCAAAATTACAAGGTATTCTTATCAAGTCTGCCGTCTATTCCGCTTCCGGATTGGGCAGATCGGGGAGGATGCAATATCGTTGGCGAGGTAATATATGTTTCAGACGATGAGGTTATTGTAAAAAGCAGAAATAACAAAGGTGAAGACGATTATTTCGGCTGTTATCTGTCAAATACAAGAACCTACAATTATGACGTGAATGAGACAAGAATATATGAAGGAAATACAACTCAAATCCAAACGGGCAACCGAGTTATGCTTATTGTTAACAGTAGCATGAATATAGACTTGGCAATTATTGTAGATGAAGGAGGATATTAAATGCCGATTAATTTATTTTTCAAAAGGACCTTATCATTTTTAATTGTCATTATATTTATTTTCTGCGGATTTACAATATACGGGTCAGAGGATAGTATTGATATTGAGGCGGAGGAGGAGCTTAATTTATTATCAGCTATTGGTATTCTGCCTAACGATTCCTATGCAAATTTAAATACGAGCGAGAAAATTTGCCGCAGCGATTTTATAAGTTACATAAACAGAATGCTTTGTCTTGAAAATATTTACGGAGGTAATACAAAAGTTTTTAATGATGTTTCGGAAGCGGATTCTTATTACAAGGATATTATGAACGCTTATGTATTGGGAATTGTGTCGGGCGATGCGAATGGAGATTTCAATCCTAAAGCGGAAGTGACATTTGATGAAGCTATAAAAATGCTGGTTTCATCACTGAAATATAAAACTTTGGCGGAGCAAAAAGGCGGATATCCGTATGGATACTATATTGTAGCCAAAGATATCGGACTGTATAAGACAACCGACATACCCGCCGATAAAATCCTTACAAACGGCATTGCCGTTAAGTTGGTTTTTAACGCGTTAAATACCAATTATGTTGAAACCGGCGTGGATGGCACTGATTTAACGATTCGGGAGCTTAAAAATAAAACCTATTTGGAAAAGGTTTTCAATGTTTCGAGATACACAGGTATTGTCACAGGCACTAAATATACAAAGCGTATTGAGGGCATTGAAAAGTTCGATGAAAAGATTGAAATTAATAATTTCGTATACAATTATTCTCTTAAAAATTATACAGATACAGAACAATTGCTTGGCAAACAGATATATTATTATATTCAATATGAAAAGGGCTCGGAGGATATAAACGACGCCGAAATTATTGCGATGAACCCTGTTAAAAACAAAAATAATGTTATAACGGCGGACGCAGAAAACATTTCGCATGATAACACAATCAGCAGTTTTACATATTGGAATGAGGATGATGATAAGCGGATAAAACTCGAAATATCGCGAGAAGCGGTTATATTTTACAACGGCAAAAGGGCGCTGAATATTGAAAATAGCGATTTTTCACAAGAAAACGGCGATATAACTCTGATTGATAATAACGAGGATGATATGTATGATTTTATAATGATAAATTCATACAAAACCTATGTTGTACAAAGCGTAACTAATGGAGTTATAAGCTCAAAATACGATGATTGGAAAATTGACCTTAAAGTAAATGATAACATAATTCTGTTTCGTGACGGCGTTGAGGTAGAAAGCGACACGGTAAGCGAATGGGATGTTTTAAGGCTGATGATGAATAAGGATGGAAAAACGGGTGTTATTGATATATCTTCATCCGAAACAGCCGGTATTATTGAAGATATAATCACTGATAATACAACAACATTAATTACCATAAACAAAGTGCAATATGAGGTTTCAAAGCTTTATTTAGAGGCTTGCAGAACGGCAAGTTTTAATGCTGTAACCCTTAAAAAGGGTTTGAAGGCTACCTTTGTGCTTGATAATAAAAACCGAATTGTTGCGGTGAAAAACAGCAGCTTCCCGGAAAAAGCATATGGATATTTGGTGAAAGCGGGCAGAAAATCGGAGCTATCCGACAAAGTACAGCTGAAAATTTTTGAAGTTCCCGGAAAGATGTCAATACGCAGCACAGCTGAAAATGTTAAGGTAAACGGAGTTTACGCAAAAAGCTTTAATGCTTTTGAGGAGGCGTTCGGAGGCGAAATTCAGCCGCAGCTTATACTTTATAAATTAAATTCCGGAGGCGAGGTTTCTGAAATTGAAAAAGCAGTGGATTTAAGCAATAATCCGGAGGGTAAATCCGGTTACAGCAAAGAAAATTTTTCACTTGACGCTAAACTTATCTGGAATAAATCAGGCGGTTCAAGGCCGCAGTGGCAGACAAATACAAACGTTTCGGGCAATGTTGCTTTTGACGCGTCCAATGTGAGAGTTTCCCAAAATTCGGACTGGATTAGAGTTTCTCCCAAAGGAGATACGCCTTTATTTTATGTGCCTTATGATAAAGAGGATGATTCCGGTTATATGTTTTTCTGGGCATACAGAGATTTTTATATGTTTAACCGTGATACTGATATTGAGATATTTGACACGATTAAATACAATGAAAATGAACCCTTTAAAAGACTATCAGCAATGGTTCTATATGACCGAGGCATTGTGAAATCGCCTTACGACAGCGGGCTGGAGGGCAATTCGGGAAACACAGTTAACCAATACCGTCATAATATCATTGTTAAAAGCGTCAATAAGGAATTAAATGAGGACGGCGAAACGGTATGGAGAATTATAGGCATAACCTTTGATATTAATACAAGCAACGGAAATACCATTCCCGAGGAATTTTCAGGTTATTTCGCCGATAAGGTTTATAATTATGACGACAATAACGGCGATATTTACGGCTCAAAAGGCAAAACGCCGGCAGATTTACAAATGGGTGATATAATCTGGATAGGCTACAAAAATCCTTTAGCTGAAAAATTGGTGATAGACCGGTTTCTTATAGTAGGTTCGGTGGATAAATATAGTGACCCGAATACGGATAATTACAAAATTTATGGCAAAACAGCCAAAAACGCAACACCTACTGTACCCGAATTTTCTTCAATTATAGGTAAAGTGATTTACGCAAACGGCGAGGAATTTATAATTCAAACCAAGAATTTTCAAGGCAATGACGTGTTCTATTGCTGTAACAGAGATACAAGGGCAACACTTTTCTACAGTTTTAATAATTCAAACAAGAAAATTTACGACAGCAACCAATATCAGATTCAAAAAGGGAATCAGGTATTGATGATTACAAAAAACGGTTCTCTGATTACTTTGGCGGTTGCGGTTGATTGGTAGAATTCCATAAGGAAAGGGATGATGGCTTTGCTTAAGAAAATATGCGCTATATATTTAGTTATAGCTGTTTGCTTATCCGCAGCAGGCGTAAACGCCGCCGTAAATATGATTGGTCCCGGCTCTCAAAATGAGGGAATGTACGCAGTTCCCGCTCCGGGTGAGGTAACTATAGATGGCGATTTAAGCGAATGGGATTTATCGGGCAGAATTTCCATGTTTGCCGATAAGGATATACGGGACACATTTACGGGCGATGTATCCACCATGTATGATGAAAAGAATTATTACTTGGCTTTTATGGTAAAAGACCCGACGCCTATGTTTAATAAAATGGATCCTGTAAAAGAATCCTTGTGGACATGGAAGGGCGACAGCATACAGCTAAGGTTTGTAACCGACCAGACAATATGGACTACGCTGGCTTATTTCAATGACGAAAGTAAATCCTCTATAGAATTTGACTATTGGAACAACGGTGATGACCAGACGCAGGGTATGGACAGAATAATTTATGTTTCGGAACCGGAAAAAAAGGAGCTTGACACAGCTATAGTTATAGATAAAGCTCCTAAGGTATATAAAGGTCTGGAGCAAAAGTTTAAAAAACTTGAGGATGGTACGGGATACATTCAAGAGGTAAAAATTCCGTGGGAATATCTTTATAAGGGCGGTATGCCCTCATTCGGCGGAGATAATAAATTTAAAATGGGTATAGAGATGTATTGGGGCGACGCTACGGGCACTGTATATCATGAATACAAATATTTTGACAATATGGCGCCGGGAAAAACGCAGCGTGAGTTTTTCTATAAGGCTAAGGATGTCTGGGGATATGTGACGCTATCGCCGAAAGGAAATATGAAGCCGAGAGAATACATTCCCGACGCTAAGGTTACGGGATCTATAAAAATTAAGCTAGATGTGCCTAAAGACGCTAAATATCTTACGATAGTAGCTGATAATGACAAAGGCGAGCGTATAAGAAATGTCGCATCGGAGCTAAATGTTGACGAGTATGTTACAGAGGAACATGAAAATACCAAAACAGTATGCTACGGATGGGACGGGCTTGATAATTTCGGTAAAATGATAAAACCGGGTACTTATACTATAAAAGGAATTACCCATCAGGGGATTGAGCCTGTATATGATACGGTATTTTACAACCCCGGCACTCCGCCGTGGCCTACAATTGATGGAACGGGCGATTGGGGTTCTGACCATTCTTCACCCATTTCAACTACTTCCTATGGAGATATGACATATATAGGCTGGGGGATGGCCGAAGGCGGACACGCGCTTATAGGAATAGGCGCGGATGGCAGAAAAAAATGGGGCGAAAACCGCGGTGCGAGAATTATGGCGGCAAATGAAAAATATTTGTTCAGCATTCCTGACGGAGGGTTTTATGTGCCCACGGCAGGCGCTACAGGCGACAGCTATATTATGAGGCTGGACAGGCAGAACGGGAACTTTTTGCCGTTTGTATTGGATGGCAAAGAAAGAAAATTTGAGCTTTCACTCAGCACAGCGCTTGAAATAAGCAATTATATTATACCGAATGTTACCGGAATGGCGGCGGATAAAGACCATTTATTTATCGCTACCGCTGAAAATAATAACTTTGAATCGATTACCGGCGGGAAAAATTTGCAGATGTTAAGCTGTATAAATGTTTTGGACAGCGAATCGGGAGTTTTAGAAAAAAGAATAAAAGTTCCTAATATAGGCGGAATTGCCCTTTCTAAAGACGGAAGGCTTTATGCGGTATCCGGAGGCAATATATGCGAGGTTAACATAAGCTCCGGCTTAATAAGCAAGCTGAACATAGACGGAGGCAAGGATTTTCAGCCGGGTGCTATTGCGATAGATTTGGATGGAAATATTGCGGTATTCGACAAAGGCGAGGACAGCCAGGTTAAGGTATTCAGCCCAAACGGAGCTATGCTTTATACAGCCGGGAAAAAAGGCGGCAGACCTCTTGTCGGAGATTTTGACAAACAGGCTATGATAAAGGTGTCGTCTATTACAGTTGATTACAAGGGAAATATATGGGCAGTAGAAAATTGGGACTATCCCAGACGTGTGTCCGTATGGGGTAAAGACGGCAGGCTTGTGCGCGACTACATCGGAAATACGGCATATTGCGCCGGCGGAGCGTTTTTACACGATCAGGACCCGACAAAAGCGTATGTCGGGCCTGTTGAAATAAAGCTTGACCGTGAGAATAAAAGCTGGGAAGTAACTAAAATTCTTTGGGTTCCTGATGAGCAAAAGGGAGAAAGCTTTCCACTTGACCATCTTTCCAATGTTACGATACAGCATTTCTACAGCAACGCAAGCGGAAAGAAAATTGAATATATATTTGATCCGTCCTATGGCAACCTGACGGGAGAGGCTGACGTTTTGTATATGGAAAAACCCGACGGCACATTTAAACCGGTTTTTGCCATGGGGCCGATAGGAAGCCTTTATTCAAGAGAAATACTTTCGGCAAATACTATACTGAGCAGTAAGGGAAAGGGTAACGATGACCCCGGCAAAGCCTTTGCGGGTTTAAATGCTCTGTCAAAGCAGCAGATATTTTTATGGAATGATTTAAGCGGCGACGGCAAGGTGCAGTTTGATGAATGTGAGTTTTTTATTGACCCGCATGTTAAAGATTATTATCCGAACGCAGTACCATACAGCAATCCAATTTATAATGGTTGGGGATGCAGAATGACGTCCGATTTAAGATTTGTTAATACAAACAATTTAAAACAAGGATGTATATTTAAACCCGAATATTTTACAAAGGAAGGCGCTCCGGTTTATACAAAAAAATCAATGAAATGGCTCGATTCGGAAAGAAAGCTGTTCCTAACCGAAAATGTTTTGATTGACGGTACAAATCAGGTTTTATCCGTTGCTGGCGAATATATTGAGGAAGACAGATACCAAGACGGAATCAAGGTTGTTGATTATGATAAAAATTCTAAAGAGCTTTGGTATTATAACAATGATAATCCCGGCGTATCCGGCTCTCATACCGCGACAATGCAGACTCCCGGCACGGTAATAGGCCCAATAAAAATGATGGGTATAGTCGACATTAGCGATAATCAGAAGCTTTTTGCGCTTCGGGGAAATTTAGGCTGTGATTATTTAATAACTACCGACGGCTATTATGTGCAGACTTTGTTCAAGGACGGACGTCTTCCGAGAAGTACTCTCCCGGCTTCTGAAGCGGAAGCGCAGGACAATTCCATGAAAAACCTTACCGAAGGCTCAGAGCCTTTCAGCGGATGGTTCGGAAAGCAGGATGACGGCGGATATAGAATGGTAGTCAGCGTCGGAGGACGCTCGGCGGTTGTAGCAAAGCTAAAGGGACTTGAAATAATTAAAAAATTTGAGCCGGTAAAGCTGCCTGTTACAATTAAAGATATACAAAATGCGGAAGTATTCAACGCAAAGGCCGCTAAACAACCCGAATCAAGCGGCGAAACAGTGGGCACAGCTTCAACCGTTAAGGAGGAATATAAAATTGCCCATGCGGATAAGCCTTTTGCAATTGACGGCGATTTAAGTGATTGGGCTGATATCGGTGGTTTATCCATAGCTAAAACCGGAGCTGTTGAAAAAGGCACAGCAAAGCTGTCATGGGATGATTCCAACCTGTATGCGGCGTTTGCAATCAGCGATGAAACTCCAATGGCGAACAAAGGCAAGGATTATACAAAGCTGTTTAAAACAGGCGACGCGGTTGATATTCAGCTTAGCCCAAGCGGAAATACTAACAAAGAATCTGCTGAAAACGACATGAGGATTGTAATATCCAAATTAAACGGCAATCCGGTAGCAACGCTTATGAAGCCTATTGATAAAACCGCTGGAGCTGATAAAGCTATAACTTACAGCTCGCCGGTAATGACAAGAAAATTCAATAGGGTAGAAATTCTTGAAAATGCCGAAATCAATATAAAAACCGAAGGCAAAACATATGTGGTGGAGGCAAAAATTCCGCTTGCGGACATCGGAATGCAGGTTAATGAGGATATGCTGATAAGCGGAGATATAGGAATTATTACATCGGATTCTATGGGTTCTATTAACACAGGCAGAATTTATTATTATAACAAAGCTACGGAATTGACCTCGGATATGCCGAGCGAGGCTATACTAAATCCTGATAAATGGGGAAAGATGAAATTTATAATAAAATAAAATTATGAGGAGGAAAAGAAAATGTTAAAAAAGATGTTAATGAAAGGTTTTGCGATAACCCTGATTATTATTTTGGCTACCTGCGACGGCGCTTTGGCAAAAACAATTCTTGCACCCGATTACGGTGAAATTCCCCCGGCTTTACCCACGGTGAATGACATTATATCAGTATCTAACGGCGGAACTAATTTTGCGCCTACTCCTGTGGCCGGAAAAGGTGTTTATAATTTCATCACCGAATGGAACGGTTATATGTTTGCCGTATCCTGTCAGGGTGATGATTCCACCTATGCTTTTAAAGACAGCTACATTGAGGTTTATGATATTAAAAGCGGCGGTGTGGGAACGTCATATGCCAAATGGACGGCAGAGCAATTACAGATGAGCGCATCGGATATTATCACGGCAAGACCAAATAAAATGGTGGGCATTTATGTGGATGACAGCTATATTTATGTAGCGGTTTATTATGGTCAGGAAAATAATGGTATCCTTTATGTATATGAAAATAATGTCGGTAAAGAAAACGGCAATTTAGTTCCGGCAAGAATTGCGGATGATAGTGTGCTAAATGGAACGGAAGCAAGCGGCAACCCGCAAAAAATTACTCAGTTCTCTCCAACCGTTATAGGTAATTTAGACCCCAGATGGCTTAGTTCAATGGTGATAAACAAGATAGATAATTATTTGGTTGCGTTTAGTCCTCAAGGCCATGCATTAACGTATATTGCGATGATTAATGTGGGAGATCCGCATACGTTAAAGAAAACGGGAAATAGTATGGTTCATGAAAATACTATCTTTAAATATACTCCGATAGGAGGGGGCACGGTAAAAAATCCAAATACTGTTGCGGCAATAGAATTTGCAGGCAAATATGCTTATGTAGTATGCACCGATTCGCAGACCGTACCCCCCACGGATATATTATATGTTGTGGATTTTTCTAAGCCTACGGCTCCGGCAGTGATAAGCACTACCGTATGGCCGGCCGATAAATGTGATGCTACAACTTATAATACAAAAAGAGCAATAAAGGTATCCGGCAATTATGCTTATGTAACAACAATGAGTGATTCAAATTTAAAAGAGCAATATTTATACATATTGGATATTTCCGATAAAACAGCTCCCGCAATGAACAGTGAGGTGCCGGGTGTAACGCCGGCGCAAAAGGGAGGTATACCTTTAAACCTTGCGACTGACGGAACTGTTAAAAATTACACCGTCGGAATAGGCAGCGCGCAGATTTTCGGAGATTTTATTGTTGGATTTTCAACTAATAATCAGGCGATGGATTTTTATAGATTAGAAATGAATTCGCAGAAAACGGCGCTCATAAATAATAAAATTGTTACGCATTCATCGTCGGGTATAACCGACCAAATCAGAAACACATTTGTATACGGAAATAAAATTTATTACAACCTTATGGGGATTTACAGCGCGACTAAACCTGAAAGGTTAGGATATGTTACATTAACTCCCGCAAAAACATACGGAATTACAATACAGCAGACACCGTTTATATTGGAAAAGGGTTTGGAACATATAATCAAAGGGACTGTATACGACGGCAGCATGGGCAATGTTGATAAAATAAAGCTAACTATTGTTAAGGATAATGAAACTCCGCAGATAATGTATGTTACACCGGATTTTGGATTGACAAGCGATGCGTTTGTTGGAAAATGGTCATATACGCTTCCGTCAACCGCGGTCGAAGGTAATTATAAAATAACGGCAGAGGCGGCGGCTACATGGGAGGGGAGCGAAAACATTAATTTAACAGGCGCTGCGGATGCTGTTGAATTTTCTGTAAAGCCGGGAAAACGCTTTGAGATTGTTACCACTTTCAGTGAATCCGCCGGTACTGTAACGGCAGCAGTGACTGTAACGAATACTACCGACGCTGCCGCAGCTTACACTCCTGTTATAGCTTTATATACAAATACGGGCGTATTAAAAGATATAAAGCTCGGAACACAGAAAAATATTGCGGTGGGTACTGTAGACCTATCCTCGGGAACGATTGACATAGCTAATTATTCTGTAGGAAACAAAGTTAGGGTTTATTTCCTTAAAGACATAAACAATCTGCAGCCGGCAGCTTTGTCAAAAGCATTTCCCGTTCAATAATTGTATGGGGCGCTGCATATGGCGCCCCCTTACTTGAATATCGGAGGAAAATATGACGGATTTCAAAAAAAGTATGAAACATATCTTAGCTATAATTCTTGTATGTATAATACAGCTTTCTTTATCCGGCGTTTATACGGCAAATGCCGAAGGGAATTTTATTTTAAACGCTGTATTTGAAAATGAAAAGCTTCAATCGGGTGAAAATCATGTAAAAATAATAGGTTCAAACAACAGTTTGGCGCCTCAGCCTCTTACAATTATTTTAGCTATATATACCGGAAATCAAATGAAAGATATTTTAGTTTTGGATAAAGGACTTATTAGCGCGGGTTCGGTATTTACATACAATGAAAGCATTGTACCCGTCAACACTGCCGATATCGAAAACTCTGTGCTGACCGTTTATTTTTTTAAGGATATAAATAATATTCAGCCTATTTCAAAAAAAGTTATTAATGTGCCGCAGGGCTTTGAGTTTACTTTAGACAAGGACTGCACGGTAAGCGCAGGCGTTTATATGCAGGATGACACACTGATTAAAACGCTTTGGAGCGCTAAAGAATACACAGCCGGAACCCATGCCGGTTTTTGGGATGGAACAAACGACGACGGTCAGATTGTTCCGGACGACAGATATAAAATTAAAGTATTATCGAGTAATGTAAAATGTGAGTTTGAAGGCTTAATCGGCAATAATGAAACCTTTCAGCAAAGTAATGTAACCGCAGTAGGTTACGGCTTTTACGGAGGTATGGCGCTTGCTGGAACAAAAATGTACACAACCTCTCAATATTCGGAGGGCAATTTCGGATTACAGTATTTTGATATAAACAATCCGCATTTGCGTGAGGGTTATCTGGGCATCCGCAATATGCAGGCAAATAAGGTTGCGACGGACGGACAGAGAGTTTATTGGGGTTCTCAGGAGCAGACCTATTATTCTTCGGGAGTATATCAGGGAAAAAACGTTATGACGGGGTTTGTCCACGCGACGAATGTAAGTAATAACAGTAAATATACATTTCCTCAAGGCACAACAATCAATTCAATTTGGTCGGCGGACAATATGTACAGCGCAGCAAATGTTGTGACAGGTTATGTGCTAACGGACACCGATACACAGGATAAATTAAGATATGACACGGATGGCAGCAGACTTGGAGGCATTGCCGTTCAAAAGAACGGAAATTATTTATTCTCAACCTTTCCTAACATTAACAAGGTTTACGCGGCGGATAAATTAAGCGGCGCCGCTGCACCTGTGCCTTCGGCTACTCTTACTTCGCCATTAGGAATTGCGGTTGACGCAGATGACAATGTTTGGATTTCATATGATAATAACGGAAGTAAGGTAGTAAGTTGCTTTACTGTCAGCTCCGCAGGAGAATTGCAGTCTGTATTTACGCTTCCGTTTATCTTTGCAAAACCCCTCGCTCTCGCGGTATCGCCGAATGGTTCAACTATTATGGTTGCGGACGGGGGAAATGTAAATAAAATTTATGCGTTTAACACCGGCGACGGTTCTTTGAAATGGAGTTACGGCAGCGGAGAAAGCTATCGCACAGACCCGACGGTAAAAGAGGATAAATTGCTGTTCAGGCAATATTTCCGTTCAATCGAATGGATAGAGTATTCATTTTTAGCCTTTCAGGATGATAATACCTTGTGGTTCGGGGATGTCGGAAACTTTAGGGCAAGAAAGCTGAATATAAGTAATGCAAGTTTATCCACATCTCCTGTAATAGCGGATACGCTTTCTTATCTGCAAAATTCCTATTCATGCAATGTTGACCTTGCCGCACCGTCAAGGGTATTTTCAGACGCTCTGGAGTTTGAGATTGATTACAGCAAGGAAAATATAAAAGAGGCGTGGAGGCTCAAAAACAACTGGACGCTTTCTTTAGAAGACAAAGGCAAAATCCGCAACTCAGGGATTTTTAAGGATATAACTACACTATGCAATAACCGCACATATTTTACTATTATTTTAGCGGAAATAGTCAATAATGTCGAGACAAGCCGTTCACATATTTATGAATTGATGAGCGATTCGGTTCGTGATACGGGTATTGTCCTCGACAGCGGTTATATTTTACGAGCGGACGGCAGTTTAACCAAAATTGACAGAACCACAAGCTCGCATAAATGGTTAAAGAGAAATCTTACAGGATTTGATTCGAATAATAATCCTTTATGGGGTGCGGATACAATTCTTGCTGAAATACCTTATAATGCGACGGAGCCGTTTTATAACAATTCGCTGAATCATACCTTTGCAATTTCCTCCAATAATATCTTAATTTCACATAGGGAGTATGCAAATTATCAATCGGATATTGAAAAAACGGATATGCGCCTCGGAGGTATTAAATTAGGAAACGGAACGGCTTCAAAATGGTTATGGAAAGCTAACCCCACCACATCTAAAAATTATTACAGGGATTTTCCGTCAGACGGTTATTATGATATTGGAAACGGCGTTTGGAGTACATCTTCAAAAGCGCTTACATTAGGCAGAAATGTTATACACCAGTACTACGGAGAGGGATACAGAGGGGCGCAGACTGATAAATTCACGCATTTTTATGATGACGGGCTGCTTATCGGAGTTTATGGCGAAACTGGCCTGCCTCATGATGGACCGCTTATTCCGGGCAACGGTTTTTCATGGAATTTGCTGGCGCATCCAACCAATCCCGATATAGCTTATATTTATCAAAATGATGAAGCCAGATGCGGCGGAGTGCATAGATATAAATTAACGGGACTTTCATCAATTAATGAACAGACCATTGATTTTAATTATATAAACAGGCTGTCCCAAGGCGCGCTGACTTATGAAGTTTTTCAGTCAGCCGACTTTGATTCCGCAACATTAGTTAAAAAAGGGGTTGCAAGCAGTTTTGGATTAAACAATATTATAACCGATTCTATAAACCAATCTTCTGTAAGATACTCCGGTTTTATAAAACCTGATTCCGACGCTCAGTATACTTTTGTCGCGCGTACGACAGGTTATGCGAAGATTTGGGTTGATAATAAGATTATTATGCAGGGAACATCAATAAGATCATCTTCACCGGTTACGCTGAAAGGCGGCGTTTTGTATCCGGTTAAAATTGAGCTTTCAAAGCTTAACGGCACTTGGTCGGATTTGGAATTCGCTATAAATCGAATTACTTCGCTTATTCCTTTTCAAATGTTTTATGCCTATTTTACAGATTTGTCCGCCTATAACAGCGCCAATCTGCTTGAGGGGCTGCCGTTCGGAAACACGCTTCAGGATGACACGCCAAGGCTGGGAATCACAACTATGCCGTTCTATCTGACATCAGGACAGTATGGCTGGACTATGTCGCCCGCTTTAAATTATACGCTCAATAGCTTGAAGATATGGACGGTTAAAACTAACGGAACAGCATATAAGCGTGATGAGGATAACGATATTTTTATAAATTCACGAAGCTACGGCAAAAGTCACGCGGATTACCTACCGCCGAGATATATTTCACGCAACCTCGGCATACCGCCCGCAGATGGATGGAGCAATTGGAGCCTCGACGCGAATATTACTATTACCGGCTGGCTGAATAACGGAACAAACGGCGAAATGCAAGGTAATTTCGGGCAATATCTTGATATTCTCGATATATACGATAAAGTAATAGCAAGGTTTTATATAGTTTGCATTATGTCTCAAAATACGGTTGTCCGCTACGAGGTGTACGGCAATCGGGGACTAATATATCAGACGGCAAATGTGGAAGGCAGGTATATTTCCAAGTATTCAAAGCATCCGTTTAATATACCGTCGCCGCTTAAAATAAGCTGCAACGGCACAGTTATAAAATTTGAATACCTCGGCGGAAGCGTTACGACTTCTGTTTTTGAGACAGGCAGCAATTCTATGAAGCCAAAAACCTTTAGAGTGACACATTTTAACGAAAAGCCGGACTACAATAACATTGGAGTTGAAACCGATATTATTAATTTATATTTCAGAAAATCTTAGGAGTGAAAATTATGCAAGTAAATTTAAACGTTCCGTTTACAAACCAAATGTCGGTTCCTCAAAAGTTCATCTTTTATTCAAAACAAAATGATGATTTGATGTTCGGCAAAAATGACGATATTGAAATTTATTGTTCATCGGTTATTAAAGCGGTAAGTGTAAAATGGACTATATCCAGAAATATGTTTGATATTCCTTTTGACGGAGAAACAGCCGAGCCGCTGCCATCCTATTCATGGAGGATTAAAATTAACACAAAGGCTCTCTATCCCGGATTTTATGATATTAAAATTACGGCTGATTTAGGAAACGGACTGTCCGAAAGCGCGATTTGTACATTTGGGTATGATGCCCCGAATATGAAAATCAATTTTAACAGACCGGGTGACTTTAATGATTTTTGGCAGCAATCATTAAAATCACTATCATCAGTGGAGCTTGATGCTGAAATCAGTGATAAGCAGACATTCGTTGGTAAGCAAATTGATTGCTATAATGTATTGTGCGCGGCATTGCCTGCGGATTATGACAAGTACGGACATAGCGTCAACGAAGTTGAAGCATATAAAGTTAGCTTTGCAAGCGTTAACGAAACCAGAATTTACGGCCGTCTCGCAAAACCAAAATGCGGCGGCAAGCTTCCCGCTATGATTATTTTTCCGGGTGCTGGTTTTGCCTCCCGCCCAATTCCGCTGGAGCACGCAAGGCACGGGTATTTGGCATTAGATATACAGGTGCATGGACAGGAAGTGGATTCGGAAGAATATAAGCCGTCAGAGGCTTTTGAAACACGAAACGATTTTAGCAACCCTAATAACTATTATTACAACGATATATATTTGCATTGCATACAGGCTGTAAATTATATCTGCTCGCGCGATGATGTAGACACGGATAATATTATTCTTGTAGGCGGAAGTCAGGGAGGAAGGCTCAGCATTACCACCGCCGCTCTTGATAATCGAATTAAGGCGGTTGTGGCGGCGATAGCCCACCATTCTAATATCCCATATTTAAAATGGGCTGAGGAACAAAGCGGTATAGGCAATGGCATGGATTGTGAAATGTCTATGAAAAGTTCAACGCTACCCAATAATATTGCGTATTATGATATAATGAATTTTGCGCCCGATATTCATTGCCCTGTCCTGATGAACGCGGGGTTGATAGATAAGGTATCACCGCCCTCCGGCGTGTTTGCGGTATACAATTTACTATCCTCCGAAATAAAAGAAATAGTACCTATACAAGGCATTGCGCACGACTGGTCGGCGGAGTTTGACAGGTATGCATGGAAATGGCTAAAACAACTAAACTTTAAGAGGTGAAATTATTGAGCAGGTCATATTTGTGGAAAGAAAAGCGGTTCGGAATGTTTATTCATTGGGGTATATATTCTGTTACGGGCTGGCATGAGCAGTATCAAATGCATGCCCAAATTCCAAAGGAAGAATATATTAAACTGGCGGATAAATTTAAACCGCTATGCTTTAACGCGGATGAAATTGTATTATTGGCAAAAGAAGCGGGAATGAGCTATATTTGCTTTACGGCTAAGCACCATGATGGATTTTGTATGTGGGATACAAAATATACCGACTATAATATTATGAATACTCCATATAAAAAGGATATTTTAAAGGAGCTTGAGCAGGCATGCCGCAGACATAATATCGGTTTGTCGATTTATTACTCATTGCCCGATTGGCATCATAAAAACGCGTACAATCCAAATAGCACTCATCAGCTTCCCGTTCCAAATAAAGGTGATGAGCCAAATATGCAATTATATATAGAATATGTGAAAAATCAAATCACCGAGCTTTGCACAAATTACGGTGAAATATGCAGCCTGTTTTGGGATATCCCGCCAAATATTTACGATGCTTCCGTAAATCAATTAGTAAGAACTTTGCAGCCTCACATTTTGATAAATAACAGAGGGTATGACGAGGGAGATTTTCAGACACCCGAACGGGAAATTCCTGACGGATATTCGTTTAAAACTCCCACCGAGGCTTGTCAATCCGTAGGGGTGCAGTCTTGGGGGTACAGAAAAAATGAAAGCTATTATTCCAAGAGATTTCTTTGCCAAAGTATAGATAAAATTATGTGCATGGGCGGTAACTATGTGATAAATGTTGGTCCTGATTTTAACGGTGATTTGCCCGAGCAGGCTGTAAAATTAATAAAAGGTATAGGCAAATGGTATCAAAGCTGCAAAAAAGCATTTGATGCGTTACCGGCAACCGAATATATAAGCAAAAACGACTGTTTGTATACATCCGACAGCAATAATTTATATATTCATATAAATCATTTCCCTGTTTCAGACAGCCTTGCGCTTGATCCAATTGATTTTTTACCTGAGCATGCAATTATTTTAAATAATGGAGAACAGGCAAAATGCTATTTGGAAAGCCTGCCAAGCTTATGTGCGGAAGGGAAAAATAAACCAAAAGAATATTTGCAAATTAGGGACTTGCCCATTGAAAAGTTTGCGAATGAAGTGATTATAATAAAATTATCATTTTCAAGAAATATTTTGGATTATATAAAAAAATTAGTTTAAAAAATCTGTAATTGTTTTCATGATCTCCTCACCTTTCAGCTTATATTAAAGCCATACAGCCCAGTCGCCGTAATTAAATATCCCGCTTCCGTGATGTAGCTGACCACTGGATTGGAGTACTGCAATTGATGCTTCGGAGAAGTTGTATGCTCTATATAAATATATTTAACGTCATTTCCAATATTTTATCTTAAGGATATAGCAGTGCCATATTTATTTAAAGTATTGTGCCGGTTAATTCTAACTTTATAAAGATTTTTAATTAATATTAAAGAGTAGAGTCGGTTTGTATATGTAAAATATTTGTGGAATAAAGCAGCAATATTTTACTATCTGCAAAATGTTACTATTTACAAAAAAATGTACGTGTTATATAATTTAAATAATATAATTGTAGATTATAAACAAACAATATATTTTGAACATAGGGAGAATAAAAATGCATGTTGAAAATGCTAAATTTATTACCATATTGATTAATAAAGTGGTATTTATGAGTTTAGAAAAGTTATAACAGTATCGGAAAGGTCAAATCTTTGCAGCTTCTCAACAATCGGACGGATTGTTATTGGGATTTTTTGCGATTGGGTAAATGGCTAGGGAAACAGTATTCCGGATTTTATATTTGTTAACTCATGATGATGAGGCAATGATAAAATCGTGGAACGCATATATTTCCAATTTTGCAAAGACACAGTCGGACGGAAGTATGTATGCTTGTTATGAACCTGATTATATAAGAGGCGGAGGAATACCGTGCGAGAAAGAAAGTCTTATATTTTATGACGGCAAGGGAACAGAACCAAAATTTGTTACAGCCCACAGTTATCCGAAACGCAAGGATAATTCCTTGTCAAGATATATATGGGTAAGAGCTGCATATACATGGTATGTTACTGCAGCAGTTGTTATTAAGGACAGAAAAATTATAGGTTTAAATTGTAAGCTTGATAATGATATACTTAAATTCGAGGATAGAATAAAACAAGTATATCTGAGCAAAGAAATAAAAAATAAGTTTATAACAAATAAATATATTTTATTTTTATAGCATAAAAGGATAGGTAAATAAAATGAGCAAAGCTATGTGGATATGGTATTACGGCGATTTTGAAATATATCATAATATGAATTTATCTCTAGATAGAACAGAGAGGGGTGCAACAGTGCCTGTGTTCTGGACTGTATACGACTGTAACAGGGCAGTAAGATTCAGAAAAATGGTAAATATTTTAAAAGAGGAAGCAATATCTGTTATAGCTGATGGTGAAGCAATAATTTCTTTGGACGGAGAACGAAACAATAAAAAAACATTGTTAATTCCGAAAGGAGAACATGAAATACAGATAGTCGTGTATAATAAATCGGGAATACCTGCCGTATTTGTTGAAGGTGATACTATTAAAAGTGATGAAACATGGCAGGCAGACAATACACTCACATTTTACGGCGGAAAATTTAAAGATGTGGGATTTTGGAATCTATATAACAAAGAAGAAAAACCGACTGATTATAAACTGCCATCAAAGAATGTAAACTTTGAAACCTTGTCGGAGAATGAGCGGGAAAAAGTCTTTGATTTTGGGAAAGAGACATTTATAAGACTTTATGTAAAGGACAGCAATATTGGAAACAAGATAAAAATTTATTGCGGAGAAAGCCTTGAAGAAGTAAACAGTGATGAGGAATGCGTTATACAAAGAGAATTGATTATTAATGGAAAAGAACAGGAATTGCCTGCATGTGCTTGCAGATACATAAGGATTGCAGGAGAATTTAATGGAGATGTCAAGGCATATTATGAATATCTTCCCAAAGAATTTAAAGGTGACATAAAAACGGACTGCGGGTTGATTAATGATATATACGATGTGTCCAAATATACTTATGACTTAACAAGCAGACTTTTCTTCCTTGATGGAATAAAAAGAGATAAATGGGTGTGGGCAGGAGATGCATTCCAAAGCAGCTTGTTTGATTATTATTCGTGCTTTGACAAGGATGTTATAAAACGTACATTGATTGCGTTGAGAGGAAACAGAAGTCTTGAACATCACATAAACGGAATTGTTGACTATACTCTGCTGTGGATAATAACGATAGGCATATATTTACTGTATACAGATGACAAAAAATTCATTGAAGATAATTATGAAAATATTATATCTGTGATAGAGTTTTGTATCGGCAGTGAAAATGATATGGGCTTTTTGGAAACACGAGAGGATATATGGACATTTGTTGATTGGGCTGATATGGAAAAGGGTGGTGCATTGTGTGCAATTCAGATATTATACGCAAAGGCACTTAAATATGCGGGAGAGTTTGCCGGGATTGCCGGAGATTTTAAAAGACAGTCAACTATGATAAAAAAGGCTTTGGGCTTAAAAGATAAGATTATGAATATTTTTTGGAATGAAGAAGAGGGAGGATTTGTTACAACCTTTGATAATGGTGCTAAATCTGAACAAATAAGAAGGCACGCAAATATTTTTGCAATTATTTTTGATTTTGCTGATGAAAAGATAAAAGATAAAATTATAAATAATGTTTTGTTAAATGACAGCATACCACAGATAACAACACCGTATTTTAAGTTGTATGAGCTTGAGGCTTTTTGCAAAACAGGTAATTTTGAATTGGTTCTTAATAGGATAAAAGAATATTGGGGCGGTATGCTCGATATGGGCGCAACGTCATTTTGGGAGGAATTTGATAAAAATAAAAGCTATGAAAAAAATCTTGAAATGTATGAGCATCCGTTTGACAAGAGCCTGTGCCATGCGTGGGGAGCGGGACCGTTATATATATTAGGAAGATATTTTGCGGGGATTTATCCGGTCAAAAACGGATTTAAAAAATTTGTTGTAAAGCCTGAACTTGGAGGTTTAAAATTTTTATGCGCAAGTATACCTGTTAATAACGGAAGTGTTTATATAGAAATTGAAGATAACTATATTTATGCGAAATCTTCAATATCAGGCGGAGAATTGATGTATAGAGGTAAAAAATACATATTGGAAAAAGGAAAGGCCGTTATTCTTAATGATAAGTAAAAAGGTGTAAATAAAAAAAGGTCTGTAATCAGCTTGTGGATTCTGATTACGGACTTTTTTTATTTGCATCTATTTCTGTACTGTTGGGGAGAAACATATTCATATTTTTTGAATACCTTGCCGAAATAGACATTATCGCTGAAACCGCACTGCTCTGCAATGCTTAATATAGTATTGTCGGTTGATATGAGTAAATGTTTGGCATATTGAAGACGCAGCTTGATGAAGTATTTATGAAAAGATATACCGTAAATATCAGGGAAAGAGCGACATGTTTTGTATTTTGAAATGTTAAATTTTTCTGCAAGAGTGTCAAGCGAAATATCTTCAATAAATAGGTTGTCAATATAAGATTTTATATCGGACATTTGAGATATTTTTTCTACGCTTACCGTTGTAATATTTTTTTGTCTGTGAAAATCAACAAGGATGCTGTATACATACTTTGAAAAAAGAGTTGGGTCATAGTGATGTTCGGTCAGTTGGTAAAGTTCATTGTGTAATGAACGCAGCTTGCTGTAATTCGGAGCACTAAAGTGAAATATGCTTGTCATGTTAAAATAAGTTAACAATTCCGAAAGATATGAACCACCGAAACATATCCAATATAACTTAAACGGAGGGGTTTTTGCTATGTATGAATGAGGTGTGTGTTTGGGTATTAAAACACATGACTTGGGTGTGAGAAGATGTTTTTCGTTATTATATTCAAGGATACCTTCACCTGTTTCAATAAGTAAAATCTGATCATAAAAAAAGCCATTTTTCCGATAAGTATTTTCATTATTGTTTTCGCCAATCCCAATAAGATATACCGGGAGTTTTTTGTCGGAATCATTCATTATTGTCAATCTTGATTTAAGATATAGCTGTAAGGCAGTGCTTTCTGATGATGTATCGGTAACGAGTTGTTCTTCCATAATTATGACCATTCCTTTCCGCTACGCTACAAGGCACAAAAGGGTATGAAACCGATTTGCCTTAGTACAGCATTTGAATTTTTTTATTAATGCGTTAAAATGTACTTGAGGAAGCAGGCACACTACAAAGTACGTGGAGGTGAGTGGACACCGCTTTTAACTCAAAATGTTGCAACCTTACTTTCTCCGTTTATTTTAGAATACAATTTTTTCTTTAGAAGCATATGTATATTTACCATAATTATAGCAGAAATATATGATGAAGTCAAGAATTACAATAAATAATTGCAAATTATTTTACAAAAAAAATCAGAAAATAACTCTCAATCAAATAAAAAGTAGCAAATGCTATTTTTTAAAATTATAATATTAGGTAAATTATTGCAGATATAAAAGGATGGTAACAAGTATTTCATATAGACAAGAGTGATTTGAAGAGTTAAAATTAGAATAAGGAATAATGTGAATAAGCATTATTAATATATAAAAGTTATCTGTGCGATATAAATTAAAGAGAATATTTTTATTGTATATACTTTAGGAGGTAGTTAATTTGAAAACGGAAGTTCAAAGTAAACCGATAAAAAATGGAAAGATGTTTAATCAATTAAGTAAACCGATGAGAAAGATGTTTAATCAATGGCAGTTATGGGTGATGGTGCTGATACCGATGTTTTTTGTTATATTGTTTCAGTATATTCCGATGGCAGGTGTTATTATTGCATTTAAAGATTATAAGTATAACACCGGTATCTGGTTCAGTAAATGGGTTGGACTTAATAATTTTAAATTTTTGTTTGCATCGGGGGATTTGGCTCGTATAACTGTTAACACTGTCGGATTTAATGCTCTGGCAATTGCAGTCAGTATGGTTACTTCGGTTGTTTTTGCAGTATTATTGTATGGATTTACAAGCAAAATTGCGGTCAAATTTTATCAGACCATTTCCATATTGCCAAATTATCTTTCGTGGGTAGTAATTTCGTTTGTAGTTTATGGATTTTTAAGTCCCGAAGGAGGAGTATTAAATAATTTACTTTATAAATTCGGAATAGCCGGTGTTGACTGGTATTCAAATCCAAAACCATGGTGGACAATATTGCTTATATGCAGAATCTGGCATGGAACGGGAATGGGTTCTGTGTTATACTATTCAACATTACTGAATGTAGATGAAAGTTTATTTGAAGCAGCAAAGCTTGACGGCGCTAATAAATTTGATATATTCAAACACATTATGGTTCCGTGCTTGATGTCGATAATTATTCTCAACTTTACATTGAGTGTGGGAGGAATATTTGGAGGAGACTTCGGACTGTTCTATAATGTTACGAAAAATTCTCCGGCATTGTATTCTACAACAGATATAATTCCTACATATGTGTACAGACTCTTAAAAAGCAACGGAGAAATCGGAATGTCATCTGCAGCAGGTCTTTTACAATCGGCAGTTGCGTGCATACTGGTTGTTGCAACAAATCTTATTATAAGAAAATATGAACCGGAAAAATCGCTTTTCTGATAACTTCCAAAGAGAAAGAACAATAAAGTTATACAGATTGGAAAGGTGAAGATAACGTGAAATATACAAAATTTGAAAAGATATTTTTTAACTTATTATTTATAATAATTTCAGCCTTGGTAATTATACCATTGCTGATAGTACTAAGTGCATCGATTTCCAATGAAAAGAGTTTACTGTTGAACGGATACAGTATATTGCCGAGAAATATTGACTTTGCGGCATATAAATATATTCTTACGAATCCTAAAGTGATATTGCAGGGTTATAATATAACCTTGATTGTTTCCTTGGCGGCAACGGCATGGGCGATGTTTATACAAACAATGTTTGCATATCCGTTAGCGAAAAAGGAATTTGCTCCGAAAGGTGTGATTTTAAAACTGCTTTTGATAACAATACTTTTCAGCGGAGGACTTGTTCCTACGTATTTATTGAATACAAGATATCTTCATTTGCAGGATACCATATGGATTTATATTATAGCAACGTGTAATAATGCTTGGAATATATTCTTGTTAAAAGGTTGTTATAAAGATGTGCCGGAAAGCCTTCTTGATGCGGCAAAGATTGACGGAGCATCGGATTTTAGAATCCTTTATACTATAGTCATTCCGATTACAAAGTCGGTTATAGTAATGCTGGCATTCGGTATGTTTATGGGAATGTGGAATAATTGGATGACATCAATGCTTTACATAAATAACAGAACTGAATTGTATACCATTCAGTATATATTGCAAAAGTCGCTCAGCAATCTGGAATTTATCAGCAGTCAGGGATTATCTAATGCTAATGATTATATTCCTACCGAGACGCTGAAAATGGCAATGGCTGTAATTGTTGCAGTTCCTGTATTATTCATATTCCCATTCTTCCAAAAGCATTTGACGCATGGAGTAACAATGGGTTCGGTAAAGGAGTGATTGGATAAATAAATAATAAGAAACAAAAAAAGAAGGAGGAGTAGAAAATGAAAAAAATTATAAAAATGAAAAATGTAATTTCGATTATTGTATTAGCAGCAATGTGCGTACCTTTTGCCGGATGTTCCAAAGGAGGAAACGGCGAAAACACAAAGCTGTCATGGTATGTTATAGGCAATAAGCCTGCGGACTATGACATGGTGATGGAAAAGGTTAATGCCATTACCAAGGAAAAAATTCAGGCAGAGGTTCAGATGAATTTTCTTTCAGCTGGTGATTATTCCCAAAAAATGCAGCTTATGATGTCAAGCAACGAAGAGTTTGACATGGCATTTACATGCAGCTGGGCGAACCCGTATTATGATGGTGCAAGAAAGGGCGGTTTTCTCGAAATTTCGAAATATGTTGATAAACTCAGTAAATTAAAGGAAAGTGTTCCGGATTACGTTTGGGAGGCGGCAAAGGTTGACGGCGGAATATATGCAGTACCAAATTACCAGGCGACTGCAACTGTAAGAGCGGTATATCTCAGAAAGGATTTACTTGATAAATATAATTTTGATGCGTCAAATATAAAAAGGATGACCGATTTAGAGCCATATTTTGATACAATTCTTGCCAAAGAACAGGGAGTGTATCCGTTCAGTCCCGGTGAAGTGCATATATTTTTAGATAATGTGTATCAGTTTGAAGAGGTATCTGTTGACGGATTGGGCTATGACTCAAAAAATGATAAGGTTGTTTATGTAGGCGCAACCCCGGAAATGAAAGCGGCTTTTAGCAAAATCAGAGAGTGGTACAACAAGAGATATATCAGAAAAGATATTGAAACCGGTACTACGTCACAGGATATCAAAAACGGATTATATGCGGCTTGGTGCAGTTCGGGATATAGACCCGGTGAGCTTGAAACTGCTGAGGCAAACTGCGGATTTAAGCTTGTGGCAGTTCCAATGGATGAAAATTATCATATGTCAAAAAGTAAGGTTTTGGCGTCTATGACTGCTGTAAGCGCTACAAGTAAAAATTCCGAAAAAGCAATGAATTTATTAGAGCTTGTGAATACGGATTCAGAGTTGATAAATCTTCTTACATTCGGTATTGAAGGAACCCATTATAAAAAGATATCAGATAATAAAATCAAGCTGATTAATTCCGGATATTCAACAAATAAGGCATGGATGTATGGGAATATATTTAATTCTTATTTATTGGAAAGTGAAAGCGATACTTTGTGGGAGGACATAAAAAAAGCAAATGGCTCTGCAATTAAGGATAAGTATTTATCATTCCTTCCGCAAACAAAGGAATATACCACGATACTTGCAAATATTTCCTCCTTCAGCGCCGAATATTATTTTTCAACCGGCTCAAAGGATTTAGATACACTCTATGGCCAATATATTAAAAAGCTTGATACGGCAGGTTATCAGACTCTTGTTGAGGGTGTTCAGAAACAGCTTGATGAATATAAAGTAAGTAAATAAAATTGTAAGTAAAGTTACAATTTTAAATAAATTTTAAAGGAGCGAAAATGATGAAGGGAATTAACAAAACTATGAAAAGAGTATTGTCGTCCGCATTAACGCTGACGATGATAGGGTCTATGGTAAGCACAGTATTTGCCAGCGTTAATCTGCCGCAGGAATTGCCGCCGACAGACGGTTCAACATTCACATCATATCAGAATGAAAACTATCAGGGTGATTTTCTTCCAACATTTCAAAACAATGATTGCTGGGGAAACGGTACTTTATCTACGGTTTATAAAACAGCAGACCCGCTAAATCACGATAATAGTGTTCTAATGGTAGCTGGCGAGGGGAAAACCGATACATTGAAAGGTCCTTATAACACAGCCGTTGCGTTGTATCAGGGAAGCCAAACAACAGAGCCGACGTATAATAAGGGTTATATGATATATCAAACAAAGGCATATCTTGCCAATGGTATGAAGAATTATATTGCCGCATACAAATCATTTCTTCAGCCATCCAGTACAAAGACCGCAATGAATTCATATGCGGCTTTAGCTTATTTGAACGGAGATAACGGTGCATATTTGTATCCTTCGACAACTACACAATTTAAAGTTGCGTCAAATGTAATATCGAGCAAGTATTATGCCGTAAATTATAATGCATGGAATACATATACATTTGTGTTTGATTATAAAACAAATAATGGGCTGTATTATATAAATGGTACATTGGTTTATAGCCGAGCAGTAGCCAGTAAACCTAAAGTAACTGTAGGTATTGAGTTTATAACTATAGGAGGAACTCAAGCAAGTCCTAAATTAGTACCTCAGAATATGTTATATTTTGATGATACAATATGCTATTATTATATACCGGCGCCGGGTGCGGAGGCTGTATTCAATTCGGCAGCGGGAAAGGTAACGATTTCCTTCAAGACAGAAGCAACAGGCTTTGATGCAAGTAATATCGTTATCAAGAAAAACGGAGTTACTGATGACAGCGGAGTTGTTACGGGTGTAACACTTGCTGCCGATAAGCTTTCGGGAGAGGTAACCGTTGATACCGGTAAGCTTAGTCAAGGCGGATATACAATGAATATAACCGGCGTAAAGGATTGCTATGATCAGGACGTAACGCTCGCAGAAGATGTTGACCTTACTTTGCCGGCTCCGGGAGCAGCGCTTACCTTTGACAGCGCAGCAAAAACAGTAAGGCTTAACTTTGCAACAGGCGTAAATGCAGATTTAACAGACTTAAGGAACCGCTGATTTAATCGATAAAATCATTTACATTAAGCCCCATATATGATATAATATAGATATAATAAATTATGGGGGATGTATATATGAAGCAGCAAACATTCAGCGATATAGAATATGGCGGG